>ERZ836441.3-NODE-3-length-306514-cov-10.288280_pt1 | contig 306514 bp, 334 predicted proteins | sample MGYA00519686_ERZ836441 | MGnify/ENA primary metagenome ERZ836441 (study PRJEB31850, sample SAMEA3708800) | human gut metagenome | biome: human gut; feature: human-associated habitat; material: faeces | place: China | collected 2014 ...
CCTCCTGTTGTATTCCAACTTACCATTTCTTCACCATTAATAATGAATTTTGTATCAGGAACACCAAGTACACTACCATCACTCTGTCTCCACCATGCTTCTTCACCTGCTAATTTAACAAATTCCTCTTCCGACATATCACACATCTTATTAAATAGATCTTCAGATACTTCCCATACCTCATATCTATTTCCAGCATATGTAATTTCTGCATCATTTGGTGGATTATCTACAATGTCAAAAAACCTCTTCAATTTATTTCCTAAAATTTCCATTATTTTACCTCCCAAGGAATCCGATAATTCCTACTTATTTATTCTCTTCACTCGGAACGCAGATTTCAAAATCTCCATTCTCATTCATATAATAAGGAAACACATTAGCTGGAATTGTAACTTTATATGCTTCCGTAACATACTCGTACATAATAAGAAACTTTCCTTTTGAAATGCATGGTCTAACACGAAATCCATTTTCACATGCTACTTGAATATCAAATGGTATCATTTTTTTAAGATGTTGATCATCATCTAATGTTGCTACCATGATTGAATCTAAGATAATGTTTTTCTGTTCAAAATCATAGTAATCTTCAAAGGTTTTTATAAACTGTATTTTACATAATTCTTTACCAGCCATATATTTATTCTCCTCTTACATTGCCTTTGCAATCGACTTAACCTGATTATCAAGGTATTTTACAACCAGACGTTTCTTAGCAAGATTCAAACCTTTTTCAATTTCAAATTCATCATCTTTACAACAGGTAGCTTCTGCTTTAAATGCTCCACATCTAATCTGAACTTTCTTTCCGTTAGTTCGATAAAGATAGTTACATCTTACATCTTTGCCATTAATATCTGTAAACCTAATTTCATTTAAGTACCACTTACTCCAAGTCCTCTTTACAGGTTCTTCAACATTTTCAAAATACTTCTCGTACTCGTCATATGACATACAGCCAAGATGACAACCACCAAACTTAAAGCAGATTACTCCACCTTCCTGAATATCAGTTACTTCACAAATCTCACCAATGTTATCAAAAACACCCATTTTATGAATGAGTTTAATTTTATCGCCTTTTATCATGCTGCTTTATCCTCCTTATTCGCAAATTTTTTGTTAAATGCATCAATAGCTTTCTGATCCTCTGCTGTTACATCATCATTAAATCTTCGTCTAGCTTGTACAATATGATTATTTCTTACTTCAATCGTTACCAAACTCTCGTCTGGTTTGTTCCTCTTTCTCAAGAAAAGAATGTGGCACTCACCGTCAATAACCTTATCTATATATGAAGCAACGCAATTTGACATCTGAGCAGCCTCATCTTTTATATCCTGTGTAGAATCTGGATAAATGAATATGTAATCACCAAAAGAGCATTCATATTGTTTATTTATTCTCTCTTTAAATAATTCTTCTGAGAACTCTTTCTTCATTCGATTGTAATTTCTACAAGCAATCTTATGTGTAGTAAGGAAATGCCGTGGATATTTATCAAATTTAGGACTAATAGTTTTCATCATATTTGCATAGTCATATAACTCTTTAATCACAAATCTAACATCTTCTAACGCTTCAAATGTTTTTAGTTGATCAATATATAGTAAAAGTGGCTTTGCGGTATATCCATACTCTTCAATCAATTTATTAAAATAAGACCAATAATGTCGTTCATATGTATCATTATCGAAGTCATAATTATCTGTTGACCAAATTCTGTAAATATCATCATCTGTCAAGCTCATATATTCCAACTTATATGCGATTAAATGAGCATCAGGATTCTTCTTATAATATTCAAGAATGCTATTCGATAATTTTATTTCTCTGTTTTTACATAATTTAATTAACGCTTTGGGAATTTGATTAATTGTATATCTGAATTTGTTCCTACTATCTAAGATCTCATCTATTCCTGCTGAAAACAACTGTTCATAATTTGAATATCGTGGTACACGATTTAGAATTGTTCCTATATTATATATTGGATGATAACCAGACTCTTCTCTCTTTACAAATCGTAAAAACTTTGCATACTTTTCATCATCGCAACAATCAAACAATTCATTTAAGTTAAAACCACTTAACTGACTACATAGATTTTTTACTGGTTTACCTTTAATTCCAATAGCAGTCTTTGTTGCGAAATCATATTTTACAGTACGACCATCTTCATAATCGAAAATGAGATACTGCTTATCTTTATATACTCTCGTTTATACCACTCCTATCTGTTAAAATTTTTAAAAGAAACGAATCTTTACTCTGAATATTTATTCCAATCAATTTCTACATACTGCTTATAACAAGGGTAATATGTAGTAGCTCCTACCTGAGCTTCACACCAACCATCTAACAGAGTTTGCAGACCATCAATATTACACTGTTCATATGCGTCTTCATGTAAATCGCTACAAGCATTTTCAATAACATTGGCAGCATCAATAAAAATCTTCTTAACAGAAGTTACCCACAACCTCACAGGTCTTTCATTATCATCTTCTTCATCATTATCATCTTCTTCATGATTACATGCATAATCGTCAAAGAAATCATCAACAGTGCTGTAATACTCGTCAAATTCTTCACAGTAAAGCATTGTATTTACATCTTTTTCATCAACTGGAACAGCCTTAGAAACCTTTTCGTTCCACTTCTTTATTCTCTCTTCTTCATCAGCTTTCTTCTGTCCTTCGCAGTCGCAATGCATATATGCCTGATTTTTATACGGCTGTCCACAATAAGGACATAAACTCTGTACTCCGTTATAACAACTCTGACAAAATGAAAGTGCTTGATGTTTATATGGAAAATGATATTTTCTGTCAACTTCAGAGTTGTCACCTTTAATCCCATAAACATTGTCTTCAATTCTCATTCCAAGACCATTGCAGACAGGACAAATTCTTTCATGCTCTGTTAGATCCTTAATAAGAATTTTGGGGAACAATTTTTGAATTGCTTCATGAAGATTTATTTCTTCTCTACGTGTTAAATTATCCATTTATTCCATCTGCCTTTACTATCTCAATTGCCTTTTCAAGAGGAATAAGATAATTATTACTGTTGCCACTTCCATACAGTTTTACAGAAGAGTCCGTTTTCAACCGCCCTACAATATCATCAATATCATAAACTGCTGGTTGGTCTTTTATATCTCTATAATCTAACACATAATTGCTACACTCTTGACAGTGTGATATATCTCCTGAACAATCACCTTCATAGTTGCAATGAAAACTCAACTTGTCTGCCTCAATTAATCTCATTTTACTTCTCCTATTCGTAATCTTCTGGATGTTCTTTATAGTCATCTACTATACTTTTCATATAACTAAAATAATCTCTTACAGTATCACTACTATCAGAAAATCCACTTATCACTTCGTATCCATTATCGAACATTGCAAAGGTTAAGAAACCCGAGCTATCTAGTCCTACTTCTATGTCACAGCCTTTATATTTACCTTTCATGATGTTATTCTCCACTGTCTAATATCTCAACATCAATACAAAATAAATCATGTAAGTTTTTAATCTGCTCATCAGTTGGTTTCTTCCATGCGACTGTTTCATCAACGTTAAGCGTTACAGCACCACCACAGAACTTTATTCTTGCAATGACTTTTGAATTATAAATAGTTGCAACTTTTTGCATTGGAATACTACAACTTGTTTTTGGTAATTGTGTCATGTATTTATTCTCCTATTCATCTTTGTCTATAATGAACCAATATAACAAACTTAAAAGTGTAAAAGTGATTCCAAGCATCTTATTTTCCGCTTGATATGAATACATCGTTGTACCACTACAGAACCATACCAAAAGAAATGCGATTGCTTGTCTATAATGCTTTTTCATTTTACATCTCCAATCTTCTCGGCTACTTTTGCTTCACATATTCCACAAATACAGCCATTTTTCTCATCATACTTTTCAAGTTCACTAATGAGATTACTACAACATCAGCTTGATTCATTAAGATGAAATTCAATCATGTCATCATCCCAATCCGAAGGAAAGTCCATTAGAAGATTTATTGTCCATTGTATAGTTTTGGTCTGTCTATCTGCCATATAATCATCCTCCTACTCTTTTGCAATTCCAACGCCATTTACTTTAAAGCTAGTCACCTTACTCTCTTCAATTTCAACGCTTTCTTCTGTGCCACCATGCCAAACAATACCAACGCCTGTAATGTACATACCATTTTCATCTTCAATCAATTCAACCTCCTGTGCTACTCCAATAGGAAGAAACTGACCATCACTACATGGTATCTCAATTGGAATATCCTTTACATTTTTATAAGCATTTCTAATTGCTTCTTTGGAATATATGACATCGTTCAAGTCAGGTTTATCAACTGGAATTGGAATTTTAAATGTTATTTCTATATTCTCTGCTCTCATGTTGTTATTCTCCTATGCACCTGTATTTGCTATCAAAACACACTGTTCTTCATTCATATCAATTTCTGTAATAATAATCTCTTGACACTTCTTGAAATCATCTGAACTTACTCTTGCTTTTCTTTCAGCATGTCGTTCATCTTCTGCAATAATTACTATTGCATAATCTTGACACCAATCTCTTGCAGGTCGTTCTACTAAATATACTTTCATGTAGTTCTCCTATTTCTTTTATGTTCCTTATATAAAGCATTTAATTCCTGCTCTAATTTCTTTTTCTCCATAGGATTCTTACAATACTTTATTCTCTTTTTAAGAGTAGATATATCTTGTTTTGGTGGTTCAGGAACAAGTGCTAAATCATCTAAAAGGTCAAATTCTTTAACTACCTTAAGCAAATCTTCAAATAAGTCTCCTTGTGACTCTACATTTAAATCCTTATATTTTTGTTCAAGTTCATTTTGTATTTGAGCCTCCATTGTTGCACTTATCATTTTCCCTATTGCATCCATCTGTCTACCAACTATTAAGACTTTTGTAGCATCACTTATTTTTTCAAAAGCATCATGTAACTCTGAAATATCAATCACCTCCAATCTGTCCAAATGAAAGAAAAAATTCTTGCTAATCCAACCATCTATTATCCAAATAATAGAATCCAAATACCATTCCACCAATTAAAATAATCCAAAAAATCCAGAAAATAATAATTGGGAAATCAGATTCTAGCCTCTCTATTGTCTCGTCAATAGTCAAATTATTATAAAATGATGTGTTATCAGAAATAGTTTTATCTCTCAAATCTGTAAAAATTGTTCCTTTATATTTAGTGCCTACACCATAATACTTATACCTCACATTACTTGACTCTTTAATTGTGTCAATATAATCAGTACCAGGTAAATCAATCTTATTACTTGCAAAATTCACTCCACAAAACGATATTTCTTTGCACTTAATGTCTTCACTTCCGACTTTATCCCAAGTCCAATATGTTTCTGTCGTATAGTATGTTTGTGATTTACCATTTACCGTTCTCGTATGTCTAACCTTTCGTGTATGTCTTGTATATCTTTCCTTAACTTTCTCCACATACATATATTCTCCACTAATTTCAGGATATGTTACTGTATCAACTGCTTTCAAATCACCATATACAAACGCATTACCAACATTAGTATCCATACCATATTGGAACATTTCTTGACTTTCTATCTTAACAGCCTTGTTATATTTCTCATTTTTATCCATTTGGTACTCTGAAATCTTAGAAGAAATCAGAATACCAAACAGAATCATAACTGCAATGATAGAAATACTAGCCAAGATTTCACGTTTTGTTATTTCAAAATCGCCAAAATCAAAACCTTTTCTACCATATCTCATAGACTAATCCTCTTTAAACAAATCCTGTGGAGCATCAACTGGTGCATTGTAATCCAAATACTCATATTCCTGTACTTCATATCCAAGCAATCCAAGAAACTGTCTTGTAGGGAACTTTCTCACATATCGCTTGTATTCCTTAATCTGCTTATTGTAATTGCTGCGATACTCTGCAATCATATTCTCTGTTATAGATAACTCATTCATAAGAGTCTTATAGTTCTCATTGGACTTCAACTCAGGATATGCTTCTGCAACTGCTGTAATAGCTGTTGTTACATTCTCGATATCTCCCGTTGATCCACGACCATCTGCAACTGCTGTCAATGTATCAGCTTCATGTTTATCATACTGTTTTACGCAATCAGCAAGGTTATATACAAGGTCAACCCTTCGCTTTTCCTGTACCTTAATATCTGATGATGCTGTGTTTACCTGCTCCTCAAGTGCAATAGCTTTATTCTGCGAACTCTGTACACCAAATACAATCATCAAAATAACTGCTAATACTCCTACGCCAATAATTAATGGCACTTTCCAATTTGTGTTCTTCATTTAAAATCTCCTTTATATGTAATATTTTTATTAGTTACACTGTAATATTCTCTTATTTATTGGGATTCCCATAGCCGAATGGCTTAGATATGATTAAAAATTTTCAAAAGAAAGATTGGTTTACTTAGAAATATTTCTTTGCATCGTTAGATGTATGTACATCTTCTGGTTTTGTGATTACATTACGAGAAAAGAAATATCTATTATCAATATTTAAAACATACATAAAAGTCATGCTTTCAAAATCATCAACAACTTTTCCAGCCATATGACCAAAATAAATCTCATCTTTATCCAATGGCTTAAAACAACATAATTTACCAAGTTCAATGTCTGCTTTATTATCTTGAAATCCATAGCTGTTTGTGTATGTTTTCTTTTCTATTTGTTTTTCTGTCTGTTTTGCATACTCAAAAGCTCTTAACTCATCTTTTCCCAGCCATTTGATCCATGCACCGCAATCATCACAATAAAGTCCTGTATTATTACCTTTTACTTCTGTATGTAGTGAAACGCTTCCACATTTCTTACAACAATTTTGATACATATTTTCACCTCCAATGTATTATTCTCTCAAACTCCAAGGATATGTTGCTTTAATTTGAAGTTGCTCAAAGCCAAAGGAAACCTGAATTTACTTACAATTCCCAAGTCTAACCTTGTAGTCGTCCCTGACATCAAATAGTGACTTCTCTCTGGAAATTTCCCTTCTTATCGTACAGAGATAAGTAATATTTATTTCCTCTCTGCTCTAAAACGACATCTTTATTCTCGAATAGTTCAACTCGCTTCTGTTTCTGTACTTGCTTATACTCTACTTGTAAGTTATCTAATGCTTGTTTTGAGCCAACTATTGTTACTGATTGCACATCATCAAGAACATGAGTTATGTCATCCTCTAACTGTCCAATGATATTGGTATGATTTCTAATTGCTTTAATTACGTCATTTTCCCATAATAATCTGTTTTCCATTTTAATATTCTCCTTTCCACTCGCCTAATTCATAAAAATCGTTAATCTGGTTATCCAGTTTCCTGACCTGCATTCTTAATTCAGACTCTTCTTTCTTACTATCCGTTCTCTGACATTTCTTCCATAAATCTTCACACCGCTTAGTCAGTGCATCATATTTTTCGGAAACGTCAATCTCATCCACAACTTCAATCTCAATCTTTTCGCCACAGTGAGGGCAAAACTGAGTTGGATAGTTGTCTGTCTGTTCAAATTCATTGTCCCAGGAAGTAATTACCTCTGTATAAGAAGTACAGAACCGTGGAATGCAAACGCCATCATCATATTCTCCAACAATATCTTCACCTGTGAATACAATAGCTTTGTCATTCTGAATTTCATTGCAGCATATCGTAAATGGCTTGTACTTGTATGAATGAGTATTATTGAATTTTAATTTGATAAGCTCTATCTTCATATTTTTATTCTCCTAATTTCCTTCCACACCAAGGACAATACGAAATATATTCTCGCTGATGACCAAATCCATCGTCATATTCATCCCATTCTGATGTTTCTATATCTAAATAATATTCATTAGTTAATGATTCAACATATATCCGATTGTCAGGCGAATCATAATTACAACGGTTACACATATCTATTCTCCTAAACATCTTCTACATAAACAGTAATACAACTTCCAATCTCACCACTCACTTTTGGAAATACCATTGTGATACTATTTATGTAATATTCTTCTCCGTCTGTATCAATAATATCGTTTGTGTTGATTATTAGCGGAATTTCATTCTTTCTCATGTAATCTAGTGTCTTAAAAACTTCTGATATATTCTCTACTTCTGTATATCCAAGAAGCTTATAATCGTCATATCGGTCACTAAAACCAACAATTCTTATCTGCAAGTTTTGTACCTCCTTATATTTATTTATTCTCTCTTTTATTTGGAAATCATGAGCAGAAACGCTCTTAGATAGAATCATTTGAAATTGAAATGCGAGTTGTTTCAAGTTTTAGATTTTTTAATCATTTTAATTGCTTGTTCAATATCAACAAACTTAATACCAGACAATTTTATTTTTCTTGCTAGTTCAAGTTCTTCTGCATAATCAGAATCATCTTTTATGTAAATATCATATAATTTTTCAATATCTTCTTGTGATAAATCATACCAATGACAATGACAAAATTTTGCCATACCGCAATTATCGAAACAAGCACATCCTGTTTGATTAAATCTTTTGCATCGTTTATTTAACACAGTAAGAAAATCTGTGATTATTTCCAACTTGTTTAACTCACTCATATCTCGTTCACCTCACTATATTATTCTCTTATCTCAAACAACTTTTCTACAGCTTTCTCACCTGTGACTCTATCTGACTTCTGTAACACTTTACGTTCTTTCTGCCAAATACACTTAAAATCATCAGGCATATTATATTCACTTACTAACACTATATTATTCTCTGCAAGTTTACGAAGAAAATCGTAGAATTCGTCATAGTCGATTGACTGTTTAGAATACTGTTTTGTATTACGATATGGTGGATCGAAATAGAAGAGGCAGTTCTTATAATCTGAGAAATTCTGATAATCGCAACACATTATCTTAATATCTTTTAATAAGGGAGAATCTTCTTTTAAATTTTTTACTCTTTCTTGATAAATATTACGTTTGCCAGTCTTATCTTTTCCCCAACCACCATCATAATATCTCCCTCCATATGAACCACAATATCCAATTAATGCTGTATACTCCTTGGAATATTTACCAGTTCCTAATTTTCTATTCTCTCTTACTTCTGCATAATGTTCAAAATTACAGTCTGTTGGTGCAATAGAAAGAGTTGAATCAGATTTTACATACTGCAACAATGCTATCAATTCATCATTTACATCTGCTGCAATTCTGTTATCACATTGAATTTTTTCAATAATCGAACAACTACCACACATAGGCTCTATGTAAGTTTTAATATTATTATCATCAATATACTTCTGAATAATCGGTACTAAAAATTTTGCCAATCTGTTTTTACTTCCTTGATATACCATTTAATTACTTGGAGTAAGGAATTCCTTCTTGTGTACACGAACCTCATCTCCTTTCATTTTATTTGAACTCTATTTTGTTCCTCTTTAATACTTTAATTGCTTTATCATAATTAGATTCAGCTACTTTAATACTTTTCATCTTAGTCGGTTTAGGCTTAATCCAATGACGACATTCAGTAATGTCTTCGTCATACCACATTAAACCGCTTTCGCAATATTTATGCCATTGGCAGTCATTATTACCGCATTTACTCATTTATGTATTCTCTCACTCTCTTACTTCCAACCTCAAAAATATCCTTATCTTTCTCAAAACATATGTAATTTCTACCTGTATTCAAAGCTGCAACTGCAGTTGTACAACTTCCTGAACACGAATCAAGAACTAAATCTCCTGGATTGGTGTAGGTCTTAATAAAATACTCACATGCTTCAACAGGCTTTTGGCACTGATGTAAGCTACTTTTCTGAGTATCCCACTTGAACTGCAGAACATCTCTTGGATATCTTTGTGTACTGCCACCACCTGAAATACCAGTCTTTGTAGCACCATAACAGTTGCCATCTGTTGTATGTTTTGTATAAGAATGAACAGGTGTATGTCCTTCTGTCATTTGTGGATTGTAAGTAGGGAGTTTTTTATAGAAAATCAAGACATTTTCGTGTGCCTTCATAGGCATTTTCTTAGCATTTAGATGACCAGTTGCTTTGGTCTTTTCGATAATCCATTCATAGCGATACAATTTTTCATTACTGCAAGCGAGCCTCTTATCAAATGGTGACTGCGACCATAATGCAATACAACCATCATCTTTGATAATTCGATTGTAATGAGTCCATAAACCATCTTTTTTGTTCTCATAAAACCAATCTCTTGTATATTCAAGACTACTATTTGTTACTTGAGCTAACTTAAATAAATCTGTTTCATAAAAATATTGACCTGATAACTCCACATAATCATTTAACGGCATTTCACATTCCCAAGAATTATTAGTCGTATTATAAGGTGGATCTGTGAAGATGAAATCAATTGACTTATCATCAACCTTTTTCATACCTTCAAGGCAATCTTCATTGTATATTTTGTTAATCTCTAACATTTCTTACTCAGAGCAAATCCAGATTTAATGCTGCAGCAAATCTCATGCTCCTTTCAATGTATTATTCTCTTATTTGTGATAGATTACATCAATATGTTCCATGCACCATTTCCAACATGGAATTACTTTAATACCACCAGCTTCATTCCAATCTTTCTTTAACTGAATTTGTGTATCTTTATCTAAACAAGAAACTAAATACAAAGAACACTCCATTGGTGCTGTTTTTCTGTATTCTTCACTAAAATCTTCTAAATTTAAATTCGCCATTTCTACCTCCTAACTCCAAAGAAACTTCGGTTTACTGTCACTTTTTAATATTCAATATTACTTAAAAACTCTTCCAAAGTAACAACATCTTCATTATATTCAGAACCATCTTCTCTTTTAAACCATTCACCACCATCAATATGAACACCTATCATTACATTAATATTATCTAAGTTTGCTTCTATAATATCTTTGTAAATTATTGTAATAAGCTCAACACCTTTCTCATCAAATGTAATATCATCGCAACGCACATTTAAAAGATTATCATCTAAAAATTCAGTATAGACATCACAGTTATCATAATCAAAAACTTTATCATATAATGTTTCTTCCAATTCTTCACTATATTCATCTAATTCGTCTTCATCGCTAATATTTACTATTTCAATTGCAATTAATAATTCCGCTTCTGTATTATCCTTTAGCTCAATTCCTTTAAATTTCATATTCAATTATTCTCCTTTATTAATTCAAAATCTTACTCAACTTCTTCACAACTTCTTCGCACAATCTGTACAAATAAGTCTTCTTAAATGCTATTCTCAAATCATCAACAGCTTGTCTATATTGCTGATGTAATTCGTTGTCTATCATATTATTCCCCATCATATAATTTCACTGTTCCATCTGAATTATAGATAGGTGTGATTCCAAATTGATAATTACTCCATTGTACAAAATACATTACTTTTGTATTTTTATCATAGAGAACTTTGGTTCTATAGCTATCATCTTTATAGATTGTTACTAAGTCTATATATTTATTTCCAAGACAACTATCTTCGGGCTCAATATCACCTTTTGTGCATCCAGTCATTCCAAAACACAATGTTAATCCTAATGCAACCGCTAAAATTTTCTTCTTCATATGGTTTATTCTCCTAACTCTGAAACTTCTTCGTAAGTCTTTTCAAAAATATCAGGCTTACAAGGATACACTTCACCATTGACACCTAAAATTATGTAATCACCATATTCCGATTTCATTGTTCCTTCCAATGTTTTAATATAACATGTACCGTCTTCATGAATTACAATAGTATTATTTGATACTCTATCCATAAACCAATCTGGTAAAGAATTATCAATCATATATCTAACTGCTTCGATTACTACAGGTTTCTTTCTATATTTCATACTGAACCTCCTACTAGATTTTCATGTTCTTTTCTATATCCTGTCTCTTCAAGGAACTTATCAAATTCTTCCATTGTCATATTGTTTGGATAATACATATCCACCACCATATCAAACGGCTTCAGATAATTATCTAATACATCTTCAGCATCTTCTTTTGCTTCCTGCATTTTCATATTGATATAATCTTCTCTTGTCATATTCCATGCGGTAGGACAATCCGTGACAGTCGAAAATCTACAATATAATCCATTTAGTTGCCTTGATACAAATCCTGCCATATTATTCTCCCAACTCTTTTAGTGCATTAACAAGTTCAGCGAGTCTTGGATTCTCAGGATGCTCCTTTGCCATCTTTTCATATAAAGCAATATTATTCATCTTTTCAATCTCAGACTTTAGCTCCTTCTCAATAGAAGCTTTCTGCTTTGCAATTTCTTTCTGACGATTTTCTTCATCAATTCTTGCATTATACGCATTCATATTAACAACTCCAACGACCTGTGCCGTTACGCACTTGTCATATGCTTCTACTGACTTTACTTCTTTTAAAATTCCAAGGACTCTATCATCTTTTCCTCTTGCATTTACAATCACATATAACGGATGGTTTGTATCGTACTTAACAATTTCATTCATATCTTCATCATATAAAGCAAATCCATAATCCTTCTTATTGTAATCATCTACTAAATTTACAATCGCCACTTTACTAAATCCTGTCATTCTATTATCCTCACTTTCATCTCTAACAATATCCAATTCACTTCTCTTAAACCAATATAATCCATTGGAGCTTGCTGCATTATACATCCCATCAATCTGAACCGCTATTGATCCACTTGTAGTTTTAATAACTTGTCCATGTAGACCAACAATGTTTTCTTCTCTGTATTTTCTTTTATCAGTATATGTAACTTTTACTCGTTGATTTTGATATTCTTCATAATCGTATATCTTGCTCATCGCATCACCTCCTGCTAATATATTCTTCAAAGGAAATCTATGTTTCATTAGTTTTCTACATTTTTTAGCACATGCCATAATTTATTAGTTGTGTCGTTTTCATCGTCATCGACCACCACAAACCCTTTATTTTTAAGGGTTTCAACGACCTCTTTTGCGTCTTTTTCATAATATGCCTTAATTTCAGCGATTTTCTTGAAATTCTCCATTTTTACCTCTTTTCTAACCAAATGAAATTCCGCTTTCAATCGGTCTTAATTTTTATGCAATATATAGGATGTATTACAATATTTCCACACTATATATTGTTTTGTTTTTTTTCAACTACTTATTGTATTATTCTCTACTTGTATCTTCAAAAACTTTTAATCCGCTTCGTTGGCTTCTTAAAGTTGGCGTGTAGCCATTATAAAATCTTACTCCATCAAAACCTTGTGTATCATCAATACAAACATTTGATATTTCAATAAGTTTTATTCCATTTCGTAATGCACTTGCTCCGATATTTGTTGTAATAGTTCCTATTCGTTCTTGATCTTTTGTAAATCTGCTATTATAGTCATCATATACATAAATTTTCTTATCTGAATCACCACAAGCAGAACTTAATCTGCTTGTGGATTTATAAAATTTCCAGAGTTGATTCCTTCATATAATCTGTTCAATGCTATCTCGAATGCGCCGATCCCAGAGAAGAAACTACTTAATCTCAAATCCTCAAAAAGATATGGCATAGCCTTATATAATTCAACCAATATGTAATATAAAACATCTACTACGATGGAATTCCCTGCTTGCTTGTACAACTGACTGTTACTTACCATCTTCTCAGCAGCTTCAAAATTCTCATCTGAAAATCCCATAAGTCTAAAACACTCCTTCGGAGTTAATTTTCTGATTCTAATAGGTGATTCAATTCTACAAACCCCTGTCTCAGTTGCAGTAATTGTTGGACAAATCTGACCATTTTCCTGAACTCTACCTCTTCTTGTTTTAGACTCTGGATATGATAAATCAGCTACGCCACCAAGTTCACATTCAATATATCCTTTCTTAGTTGCTTGGCGAATTGCAATCTTATTACCCTCACCCTTATTTGTTGTAAGAGTCGGTGCTAATCCATTCTCGTCAAACACATTACCATTCATACCTTTGCCAGATGGATTTACATTTCCTAGCTGAACAATCTTTGGTTCATGACTACCACCTCCACAAGTATTTAATGTTGGACTACAACCATCTGTACTATAAATTCTACCTACCTGTGGATTTTTCCAATTCCCTTCACATTTAGAAATTGTGCCAATCTGTTTTACAACATTATCATTTACAAGACGTGGATCTTTATAATCTCTTGCTGTTAAAGTAGGATAGAAATCATTATATTCTCTTGATTTTCCTTCTCTTTTAACCTGACAAGCATCGTATAATAAAGCATCTTCGTTATTGAGATTTGTTAAAAATCTCTGCACTTTATCATTTGAGATATAGAACTTCTCATCAACATTTTCTTCAAGAATATCTTTTAATCTCATTCCATTATCAAATGGTCCAGGATATGTAAACTTACCGTTATCCAATTCTTTTTTAATAAAAATCAGATACACACGCTCTCGATTCTGTGGAATACCATAGTCTTTTGCGTTGAGAACTTTCCAGTACACATTGTAACCATACTCGTCCAACTCATCTGTAAACATTTTGAATGTATCTTTGAACTGTTTCCCTACAATATTCTTTACATTCTCATACATACCGAAATTTGGTTTATTTGCTCTGATAACTCTCAGATATTCTACAAGTAAAGAAGATCGAGTCTTCTCAATATTATTACTTCCGCAGCATGGACATTTATCTCTTTCTGACCAATGAACTGTCAGTGGATTATACTCATGTCCACAATCTTTACAAGTCCACATAGAACCTTTCTGCTTACCAGCGACCGAAAAATCTTGGCAGGGTGACCCTCCACAAATCATATTAAATGGTTCAAGTTTTGTCTCATCAACTTTAGTAATATCGCCAAGATTTTTACTTCCATCCTCATTGTGAATAGCACAATAAGAACTTGTTGCATATTTATCGAACTCACAGAAGTTTACTAACTTCCAGTTCTTCTCACAATAATTATTTTTTTCTTTATTCTCTGTCAAAATCCTTTAATCTACAGAGATTGCGCAATCATTTTTACCTAGGAGTTACTGTTAAATCCTTTCTTTTTTAATATTATTTTGTTGTAAAATCACTCGAAAATAGACACGTCTGCCTAATCGGATGAAAAAAATAATTTCTTGTTACTTTTTGGAAAATTTGGCTGATCAGCCTTTGAATAGAATTTCTTCTATATTAGATTATTCTCTACTTTAAACTTCTTGAATTCATCTTGGATCATGTTCTGTATATCTTCTTTGTTAAAAGATATATTTGCTACTGGAATAACATTTGCATTTGGATTAACTTCACCAACAATAGCTTCATCAAATGCTTTTATAAACATTTCTGCGATTTCCTTTTCATAATTACCACACAGACCGCTATAATCCATATCTGTAATTACTCTTGAAAAGAAATCTTTAAACTTATCAGCGATAAAATCTCGTTCATATTCTCTTGGAATATCAATTGTTAATTTCACTCTTTCACCTCACTTATTCTCTATATGGTTCAGGACATTTCTGCCAAGCAATCACATCTACGGTGCTACCACTTGGTAAAACATTCCATGTCCAATTTCCCTTTGGATATTCACATCTATCAGCTTGTCTTACCTGTCTCCCAAAAGATGTTTCTATTGTTACCAAATATCTTCCTTTTTTCTGTGGTGGATTTTTAGTTCCCCATTTTGCCATTTATCTCACCTCACATCCATTTATCAATCTCACTAAATACATTACCTAACGAATCAACAATTATCAGATCCGTGTCTTCATTCATTAACACTTGGATTTTTTCCCTATTGATAATAACCAAATGCCTACCACTGAAATACGAAATATAATTCGCTGCTGGATAAACTTTTAATGAAGTGCCACCAATAATCAACATTTCAGCATCTCGAATAGCTCTGATTGCCCCATTTACCGCATCATTAGGAAGATTTTCTCCATATAAAGTTACATCAGGTCTGATCAGACCTCCACATTCACATTTTGGAATTGTCTCTTTAGTGTTAAATAAGAAATCCGAATGATATTCCATCTTGCACTTGCTACAATAATTCTTCTGGGTAGTGCCATGAATCTCAAAGACATTCTTACTACCAGCTTTCTGATGAAGTCCATCAATATTCTGTGTAACAATAGCCTTCAGCTTACCCATCTTTTCCATTTTAGCAAGTACCTTATGAGTAATGTTTGGCTCAATGTTCCTTGTATCCATCTTCTGACGATAGAATTCATAAAATACTTTTGGATTGTTATATAAACATTCTCTACTTAGAAGATATTCTGGGTTATATTTTTCAAATTGAATGTCATGCTGATTATACAATCCATTCTTAGATCGGAAGTCAGGAATACCACTTTCAGTAGATACACCTGCTCCACCAAAGAATACAATATTATTTGACTCTTCTATATATTCTCTTAATTTTTCGTACATAGTTTACTCTCCATTCTACTTTTTGAAGAGTTCTTCAACAACTTTTAATTTGATACTCTGACTAAATAATCTAACCATTATATTTTTCTCCTAACTTCATCCATTCTTTTGTTGTCTTAATATATTTAAGTAACTCACTTTTTTCGTTTGGATATACACCTTCGATTACTAACTGTAAAAGACAATTCAGTGTATTTCCTATTTCTTTTCCTGGCTTATATCCAACCTCAATCAGATCCTTACCATTGACAGCTAAATCTTTCAATGAGAAACATTCATATTTCTGTAAAACTTCCTCTAAGATATATTCAATATTGTCAATTTTCTGAAGCCTACTCTCCTGTCCTGTATAAGCTTGTGCTTTAATATCTGCTCTACGAACATTCAATAGTCTTCTAAATTGTTCTTCTCCAATCTTGTTGAGCCATCTCTTGACATACTTTTCACCGACTTCAAAAGTTGCATCATGATAATAAACAAGCTGCACAACCTTTTCTCTTGTATCATTATCAAAACGGAGTCTTTTCATAATTGTATCAGTCATATCAGCACTGACTTTTCCATGTCCTTTAAAATGTCTGATACCATCTTCTCCGTCCTGATAACAACGTGGCTTTCCTATGTCGTGGAAGAACACTGCCAATGATGTAATTAAATCTATTGGATTTAAGTCTTCTTCGCAATCACAAGAATATGCTTCTACTGCGTGAATTGTATGTCCCCATACATCATAGATGTGATACGGATTATTCTGTGGAAAATCAAACATGTCTTTAATTTCAGGAATAAACAATGATAATACATCGCTATATAAAACCATCTGTACACAGAAATTACTCGATGCAGCAATTTTACAGAACTCACTATTTATCCTCTCAACGGATATATTCTCTAAATTTTGATACATCTTATGCAAAACATAATCTGTATTTGGCTCAAGAACAAAACTTAACTGAGAAGCAAATCTAATAGCACGTAAAATTCTCAAAGCGTCTTCTGAAAATCTATCTTCTGGCTTACCAACACACTGAATTTTGTGATATTTTATATCTTCCATTCCATTAAACGGATCTACAAGACCAACTTCATCATTGTATGCCATAGCATTGATTGTAAAATCTCTACGCTTTAAATCTTCTTCAAGACTTTTTGTAAAAGTTACTTTATCTGGTCTACGACTATCAGAATAATTACCATCAATTCTGTACGTTGTTACTTCATATGGTTCGCCATCAATGACAATCGTTATTGTTCCATGCTGTAAGCCAGTTTCAATAATTCTTTTATCCTTGAATATTTTCATCATTTCATTTGGTGTGGCAGAAGTTGTAATGTCATAATCGTGAATTGTTCTTTTCAGAATGCTATCACGAACACAGCCACCAACTAAATATGCTTCGTATCCTTTATCTTGGAGTGTATGAATAATCTCATTTGCCCCAGATGGGATTTTAATTTTTAATTGTTTCATTCAAATTCACCTCGATTTTTGGTGTTTCAATAAACTTTGAAAGTAACCCCTCATGATAAAATACTCTGTCACTTTCGTTTACTTCCTGTCCTAAAAAATATCTCAATACAAATGGCATCATATAATTATCTAAGCATTTAAACTCAATATTATATTCTCTATCATCTTGATAAATTTTCTTGTAATAACCATCTGTGCCTGAAATTTTATATAATGAAAATAATTCAACTCTAAATGGAATTTTAGACTTAGAATTTAATCGTTCTTTGATACATTCTTTTACAAGATTCAATGTGTGTAAATTACTTGCAGTAGTCATATCATAAACTATCTCGTCATTTGAAAAGAATATTAAGCGTTCTTCTGCAACAATGTCATACAACATAGAAAGAGTCTGATCCATAAGATATTTTTCATATGTGATGTGTCTCTTAGGATTACAATTACCAAGAATAACCTGACGAATATATTTGCTATTGACGATATGTTCATTGTCAGTGAATCGAGAGATAAACTGCTCCCATGTATCAGCATTACAAAATATTCCTTTATCGTATGAATGCAAAGATGAGAAATTAGCTTTTCTCATATCTATACTAATAAAAATTTTTTCATTATTTGTTGGTTTGAAAATATCTTTATTTGGTAAATCTTTATGTGTAATGGCAAATTTATTCATATCTTCAGAATTAAATCTCTGATATGATTCAGATTCTTTTATACTGTTAATAGCTGCATCCTTTACACGATTATATTCTTCAAAGTAATCTTGTTCACAATTATATTTCTGCAATTCTGCTACAAATCTGTTCCATTTTTCAACAGTTCCATAAAATTTATCAAAAAGTTTAATTCTATCTGAAAAATATGGTTCTTGAAATAGTCGAATCGGAATATTGCAGTCCTTACAAAACCTTTCTTTTGCTCTATTAGATACTTCCATTAAATATCTCCTTTCACAATTCGTTCATTTACATACATTTTAAATTCATTAATTCTCTTGTAATCTGGCTTATCGGGTAATGATGTATTCTTCTTAGCATATTCAAAACGCTTTTCATACTCATTCAACAAATCATAGAATTCAGAAATAGGCTGTCTATTCTCGTCTAAATATTCTCCGTTTCTAATACTCATAAGCAAATCGTGTTCATCTGATCTATAAGTGATAATCTCTTCCTTTTCCAGAATATCAATACACATCATATATAATCGAATCAAATGAGCCATATGTTTTCCTAATTTATCATGGGCTACAGCCTTTTCATTTCTTTTACCAAATTTGCTGTAACTACTAACAATGGACTTCATTTCGTTCCACATGCCAGCCCAATCTCTTAACGGATAATGTTGCAAGTTTACATCCATAAAAATCTCACTATCATATCCTTCTTGAACAGCCTTATCAATATATAGTTTTACGTCACTATTTTCATGAGGATAATATCTGTTTTTAAATTCATATCTTGCATTGTTGATGCTTTTTAAAATGTAGGCTTCATTTTCTGCCTGACCAACCAATCTCGCAGCCTTGTTTTCCATACGTCTTAGCTGAGAACCCGCATAGCCTCCAAAGGTATGAACACAAATCTGCGAAAGAAACATTTTTCTATTATCTAATAATTCTTTACCAATGTCAGATAAATGTAAATAATGTTCTGGTAGACAGCCAAGTTGTTCAATTGTATTAGGATTACTTGATGCTAAAAGCTGTATCATTTTATTAAACGAATACATAGTTGTATCTGTATTAACATCTACGACCTGTTCAAAGTCTGTCCCAAGTAAAATATCTGATTTGCTATTTAGTGCAATACCTCTCACATCTAAATCAGATCCTTCTTTATCCATTCCATATGCATGACTTCCACCAAGAGTTAAGATAATGATATTGTTACCCAAATTCTTATCTGTTCTCAGGAAGTCATACTCTTTTGATTTTAATTTGTCCTTAATCAGTTCAATTGTCATTGTCCTAACCTCCTAAAATAAATTTCCTTGACTATCTACCATACCTTTATAGCCACACCATTTACATTTGCAATGTATGGAAGCACCATCAAAACTCTCAGTAATATAATCCTTTTGGTGACAATGCCATCCTATTTTACAAAAGAACTTTTGTAATGGTTTAATATAATCTGCTAACATGTATGGTACGAATAGCAAGAATAATAGACCAATTAAAATTAAAATAACAACATATTTCATGTTTACCTCACTTATCTTCTTTCCAATCAACCATAATAAATGATAAAAATCCCAAACATGACTCTATTAATAAAAATTTCCATAATTCAACTGGTTTAGGAAAAATAAAATTCATTAATAAATTTAATGTCATAAGCCATATTAAAAATCTTATTGTAGATTTCATAGTTATTCTCCATTCGTAATCATATCTAAAAACAACAGCTCATCTTTCTTCAATGCGATGTCATAATCTTTCCTCTTGATTTTTAATTTTACTAAATTTTATCACTATTCTTTCTGTATGATAAAATCCTTTTTCGCACTTTATTTCATGTAAGTATCCTTTTTTCATAAAGTCACATATAACATCAAGATCATCAGCACTTCTATCTCCATCTCTAATATATTCAATGTCTTCACCTTGAGATTCTTTTATAATATCATCTATATCAATTCTACAAATTCTATCATATGATTTCATATTTTACCTCCAAAAATTCCACAAGAAATGTGCGTTTCTTTCTAATACAATTTATACACCATATATAGTATGTATTGTGTTTTGCAATCACTACATATGGTGTATTGATAGAGTCAGTAGGCTATGACACCTACCAACTCTTGAATTATTTATTCTTCTTACGTTTTCCTACAATAAAACCTGCTCCAAAGCATACACCGAGACAGATTACGAAAACTCCAATGTTTAATACAATCATTACTTATTACCTCTCTGTCTCTTCATATCATCAAGGATCTGACGAGCATTACGCTCTCTTTCAGAATTAGCAAGTCTTCTCTCATTAGCCTGTGCGCTAGAATCATATGCAATTCTACTTCCTTCTGCACGTTCTCTTGTCTTTCTTGCGCCTTCACGAACTCTTTCAAGCATTCTATCGCTCTCATTATTCGTATTAAGACTATCCATACTCTGATGAAGTTCAATAATCTGGCTATCGGCTTCCATCTGAAAAAGAACCTGTTCCTTTTCCTCTTTAAGTTTCTGCAATTCTTCGGCTGCTTGATCACGAATGTCTTTCTGGTGAGCCTGTGCTTCTTTCATCTCTTCGATTGTATCTTTTAGTACATTAATCTTATTCTCCAAAGTAGACTTCTTCATTGCATACTGCATTGCCTCATCCTCTTTGTTTTCATCAAGACAAGCGTTAATCTGCTGTGTAACACGCATAATATCTTTATTCGCCTGATACAAGTCTTTTTCTGCTGTATCACGTTTTCCTGAGATTTCAGCATATGTAGCAGATGCCCTGTTATAAAAATCTTCCTTTTCTCTAATAGCTGCGTTGTAATAATCTCTAGCACCTTCTGGTGTCTGTGCATCCTGACGCATTACTTCATCCGTTCTTCCTTTAAACTTTACTCGAAGCTGTTTACCAAAAGGAGTAAAGAAAAGAACCAGTGCAATTAATACAATCGCCACAATTACAATAAACATAAAATTTGTCATACAGTCCTCCTACTCTGCATCAATTCCATACTGATTACATAATGCTTTTAATCCACCATTATAGCCACTTCCTACAGCCTTAAACTTCCATTCGCCATTATGTTTATAAATTTCAGCTACGACTAACGCAGTCTCCGTAGAGAAGTCTTCGCTTAAATCGAAACGAATAAGTTCCTCGCCTGTCTCTTCGTCTACTACACGCACATATGCATTTCCAACCATACCGAAATTCTGAAGTCTGCTCTCAGCATCATAAATTGTAACCGTCACAGCAAGAGTCTCATAGTCTGATGGGATTTTATCAAGTTTAATCTTAATAACCTCATCATCTCCATCTCCCTCACCTGTACGGTTGTCTCCCATATGCTTTACACTCTTTGAACTATGTTCAAGATTACCATAGAAAATGAAATCCTCATCCTTGCCAACCTTGCCATTCTCTTTTGTCATAAACACTGAGGCATCGAGATCAAAATCTGCTTCTCCGTCATAATGATTAATATCCCATCCAAGTCCAACAAGAATGTTTTTTAATGACGGTCTACCCTTTGTTAAATCTACTCTCTGTCCTTTACTTAACGAAACTGACATAATTAAATCCTCCTATTTGTATCTTCTTGTTAATTCGCTAATACTTGAATCATTTGTTCCCTGACCGATAGCGTTAAATTTCCACTCTCCGTCTTTCTTATAAACCTCTGCAAATACCATTGCTGTTTTGCCAGCATAATCATCTGAAAGATTGTATTTACAAATTTCCTTACCAGTTGACTCATCAACAAGTCTAATGTACGCATTCTTGATAAGTCCAAAATCCTGCTTTCTTGAAATACAATCATAGATATTTACTACAAATACAATCTTCTCAACCTTATTTGTAATATTCGCAAGATCAACTGTAATCTGCTCATCATCACCGTCTCCATCTCCTGTGAGGTTGTCGCCATGATGATACACACATCTGTCTTCCGCTGATCTGTCACCATAATAAACACATGTACGATACTTATCATCTTTTCCCAAAATAATTGCCGAAGCATCGCAATCAATGTTTGGCTTAGAGCCAAATAATCCTTTCTTAACAGCATCCCATCCAAGTCCTACCATAATCTTTGTAAGACCACCTGCTACTTCCTTAGATAAATTAATTTTCTGTCCTTTGACTAAATTTACTGACATATATATTCTCCTTCCATTTTATAAATCCAAACCAAAATTTCTACCAATAGCAGCTAAACCACCATTGTAACCTGAACCAACTGCATTAAACTTCCATTCACCGTTCTTACGATACAACTCACCTGCAATAACACCTGTCTCTAATGAGAAATCCTCATTAAGTTCATATTTGAAAAGTTCCTCATTTGTATCAGCGTTGTATGCTCTAATGTACGAATTATCAACCATTCCGAAATTCTGTAAACGATTTTCTGCATCATAAATTGTCGCTGAGAAACTAATCTTTGTAATATTAGATGGAATCTTATTTAACTCAACAATCATTGTCTCGTCATCGCCATCACCTACACCTGTTCTATTATCGCCAGAATAAATCAATGCTCCGCTTGGGTGCTGTGGCTGACCATAAAATACAAAATCCTGTTCGCCTGTTACCTTTCCTGAATCATCAGTAAAAAATGCTGATACATCCAAATCGAAATCTGCATTACCATCGTATCTATTTGTATCCCATCCAAGACCAAATACGACTTTGTTTAAACCTGCATTGCCTTTTGTAAGGTCAATCTTCTGACCTTTAACTAAACTAATTGACATATTTTTTGTCCTCCTTATTCTTGGGAAGGCTGTCAACCTTCCCTTTTAATAATTTAAAAGAAATTGGGAATGTGAGTAATATCAGAAAAATAAATGGAATAAAGCGTGTAATACATACTGTAATAACACTAATTGAAAAACATATAAGAGTAATAATCTCTACTGTTTTATAACTTTTATCTCTCATTACCATGTTCTCATCTCCTCAATTACTTATTCTCTCTTTTCTTCTTAATAATCTTTCTAATAAGATCAATTGGAATAACCATAAACGCTAGAATTACAACTACTACCCAATGTTTGAAATCTAAAGCTGTAACCTTAATAAGATTTTCTGCAAAGTTGCAAAGAGCAAAAGTCATTACAAAAATTCCGATTGCAATGGCTGAGAACAGTTTGTTCTTCCCAATACCATTGAACAAATTAATATGCTCTGTACGAATGTTAAATCCATTAAATACTGCCATAAAGCATAACAATGCGAATCTCGCTGTCATAGCTTCTGTTTCAGATGCAAACATATTTGCAATAGGACTGAATGTAATAATTCCATAAAGTGCAATAAATGCTACTGTACTTATTGCAATACGTTTCTTTGCACCTCTGATGAATAAGCCAGAACCTTTCTTAATAGGTTTCTCAGTCATATATTCATCCTTTGGAGGTTCGCCACCAAATGATAATGAATTAAGAGAGTCCATAATGATATTTACAATCAGAATCTGAACCGATGCAAGTAATGCACCTGTTGCAATCATTGGATAGATAACACTGAGAATCAGAAGTGAAATATTGATAGGTAACTGAAATTCAAGGAACATCATAATATTGTGCATAAATGTTCTTCCAAGTTCTACTGCCTTTACAACGCTTGCAAAGTTATCATCTGTCAATACAATGTCTGAAGCTTCTTTTGCTACATCTGATCCACCTTGCATACCAAAACCAACATCAGCTCTCTTTAAAGCAGGACTATCATTTACACCATCACCTGTCATTGCAACTGACTTTCCAATCTCTTGTGCTAATGTGACAAGTCTGAGTTTTGTGTTTGGTGAGCATCTTGAAATAACTCTCAATCGAGGAATTATACTCTTTACTTCATCATCTGACATCGCTTCAAATTCATCATTTGTAAGTGCTAAATCTCCATCTTTGTAAATTCCACACTCTGTAGCAACTGCAACTGCTGTCTCAATACAATCGCCTGTGATTTCAACAACTTGAATACCAGCCTTATGTGCTGTTTTTACTGCACTCGGTACTTCATCTCTTACAGGATCTACAACACCGATAATTCCAAGGAATGTCATGTCATTTGGTATTTCATTCTCTACTAAATCGCCATCTGCCATTGTAACTGCAATGCATCTCATCGCATTACTTGTCATCGCTGTAATTGCATTACTTAATGTGTCATTGTCGTTATTCTCTATAATTTCACCACTTGAATCCATTACTTTTGTGCAATGCTCAATCAGTTTCTCAGGTGCGCCTTTATAGTATGTAACTCCATCCTTTGTCGTAAAAGCTGAATACTTATTGCTACTATTAAATACCTGCTTTAACTTAACTGGATATTTTTTCTGAATGTCAGCATATGTTTCAGGATTTACAAGGCTAAGAACTGCTCTATCAATTGAATTACCACCTGTAATATTGTTTTCTGAATCAAATGTTGCACTATTATTTAAAGAAATGTTTGCCTTGATATTATTCCAAAGAACTGAATCCTTATTTACATCATTACCAAAGCCATCAATAATCTTCTTTGGAGTCATAATACCTGTCGTAAGAGTACCTGTCTTATCAGTACAGATAATATCAACATATGCTAACTCTGGAATTTTACCAGGATTCTTAGCAAGAATATTGAATTTCTCCATTGTCTTTACATTCTGTTTTGTTACAAGTTTTACAATAAGAGGCAATCCTTCGGGAACAGCAGCTACAATAATTGTTAATGCTACTGAGAAGTTCTGTGCGATCTTCTGAATAATATTCAGAACGCCACCGCTAAAATATTCTCCAAATCCAACCTGTGCAATTCCTGAAATTGTAAGCACTGCAAATGTAATAACGGCTGCGATTGTTCCCCACTTAGAAATGAAGTCGCTCAGATTATCAAGTGCAATATCAAGTGCTGTCTTTGGTGCTTCAAGTGTTTGCATTTTAACGAGTGTATCACCATTTACTGTATTCACACCTACATCGGTGACAATCATCTTTCCTTCACCTGACATTACTGTTGTGCCAGCGAATAAACAATTCTGATTCGTATAAGCATCTGTTGAAGTAGTTTTCTTATGAACGTATCCTTCAACTGGTGTTTTCTTGCACTCTTTTGTTTCTCCGTTAATAGCTGCATTGTTTACAGAAATCTTACCTTCAATGAGATAACCATCTGCAAAAATCTCTTGTCCCATTCCTATACAAACGAGATCACCAACTACAAGTTCATCCTTGTTAATCGTTTGAACTTTACCATCACGAATTACATCACAATACCTGACTGATGTTTTGGCTCTCAACTCTGCTGCTGATTTCTGAACACCAAGTCCAGTCTTAACAGCAATACATGTTACAATTGCTAATACGACAAGAATCATAATTGGATCTGACAAATCCATTACTCCCATGACTCCAAGGAATAACTGCAATACCGCAATTGCAATAAGAATCATTGTGATTTTCTCACTTAATGCCTCCTTTGCGAAGTCATACCACTTGTCCAACTTTGGTTCAGGAAGCTTATTACTTCCATGAAGCTCTCTACTTTTGAGAACTTCTTTACTACTCAATCCATTCATCTGTTTGTACTCTCCTTTTCTATAATTTTTATATATGAATGTTAATTGGTTACATATCTATATTCTCTTTTTAATTTGGGAATTTTATTGAGCTGAATCGCTCAGAAATTTTTTACAATGAAACGAAGTTTTCTTGTGTTTCAATTTATATTTATTAAGGCTATCACATCTGCAACAGATATTCCTTTTTCTTCTGCTTTTGTGATAATTCTGTCATTATCTGGTTTAAAGTCTTCGTGGTTACTACATCCCCATTAGCATCATTCATATTCATCGTAGTACGAACAAAAATTACATTTTCTAAATTCATTAATCATAAAATTACCTCTCGTTACTTTCCAAGTTTTCTACCACATTCAGGACAATATTTTATAGGAATACAGATTGTGCCTATGCCTTCTCCGTTGAAATAACCTGGACAAGTCAAAATTAATTCAGGACATGCTGTCTGGTAATCGTGAATTACACCATTCCATTTTTCATTTTCTAATACATTTCCCGACAAATTTGCCGAGATGTCTTCCTGATTATGATATGGCAACTGTGGCTGTTCCCATCCAAATTTAATATCTACTTTTCTTTCACAATACATACACATATTTTTTCACCTCTCTTTCCAAAAAAATCTACTTCGATATTTCTATTTTTATTTCTGTTCCCTCATAGTTACCTGTTATATGCCTTTTGGCTACAGATATTCCCTCTTGATATTCATTAATAATATTCTCTAAAGATTCCATAATGTCATAAAATTCTTTAAGCAACCAAGGATGTGTATAAGATATATGAATTCCATCACATAAAAATCTCCAAAGAAAATTTTTTGCTTCGCTTTTACAACGCCACTCTTCTTCATATTTAAATTCCATAGAGCCAACATAATCATAATATTCAAAATCATCAACTACTACATCTCTATTAGTGCAACCAAGCTCTTCGGCATTCCTTAAACTGTAATCCCCATCTGTATATAATGTATAACTAATATTTATTTGCATCTTTTCACCTCCAACCCTATGAAATCGAACTTTCTTGTTATAAAAACATTTTAATTTCCGCTTGATATAGCGAATCATATCCTTGCATTAATTTCCAAACACAGAAATTATGATCATTGCCTTTATCTACAAACAACACGCAACTCTCATTTATATCTTCTATACAATAATTCTCTTTGATATAATCAATATCAATACCATTTTCTAATTTACAGTAATAGATATTAAATTTTTCTCTATGAATATAATCTCCAATCATCGTTGTTAATAATAAACAAAGCATAACTGGCAGTTGTAAAAGAAAAAGCAGCACTAATGCTTCTTCTGTATCTGTTATAAAGAATTGTCTTATTGCACATATCTCTAATAAGATAATCATAATCACAAATAAAATTCCAAAAAACAGATACCACTTATTAGCTGACCACACCTCTTTTGTTTTAATTTTTGTTTTGTCCATTTATTTTCACCTCACAATCCAAAGAAAGAGAATTTTTCTAGTAATCTGTGGCAATATATATACCAAAATCATTGAATCTGACTTCTTTGACATTACCCACTAACAAACTCAAATCGTAAAGCCTATTAAATTTACTCATCGCATCTTTAAGTGAATCTGCATAACAAATTGCCACATCGTCTGAATATTTATGTCCTTCCATGACATTCGGTTTTGAATAGCAATACAATTTTTGTGGTTTGTATGTACCAACTAATTTATCCATGATGACCTCCTACTCCATTAATTCTTCTTTGTTTTCTTCTTAACAATCTTTTCTACTTTTGCTTTAGCAATCTTATTATCTACCTTAACAAGACTACCCTTAAAAGTACCAGTTGGTTTACATGCAATTCCCATGTTTTGTTCTCCTTCCTTTCTAAATATAAAATTTGTTCATTGCGGAATCGAACCGTATCTTACAGTGTCAGTCGTTTCTGTCGTGCTACCATCACACTCATGAACAAAACAGATTATAAAGTTTTAAATCTTAAACTTGTAACTGGGCTAGTAGGATTCGAACCTACAAATCGTGGGATCAAACCCCACTGCCTTGACCATTTGGCTATAACCCATTAGGTAGACAACTTTAGTCAAGTCATCTACTTACTTATTCTCTTTTATTCATATATATTAAACAGGAATCATACACAAAGAATTGCCAGATTTGGCATATGTATTAGATATAAGAGGTGAGGTAATGATATGTATAATCCCTGTTAATATCACCACCATAATGCTTGAAACCATTTTCCAAACAACTGTAAACCTTCATCAACTTCTGCTTGCTTCTGATCGATTAGGTGCTTGACTTCTTTATATGGTTGCGTATTTATGTCCCAAACACCATAATAATCATCGGTCATCAATGTTAATTCAAATGCATGAATCATTTTATCTAATGCAGCGTCCCATTTTTCAGGTGTATTCATGTCGCCAGTTCCAGGATAACAACATGATTCTTCTTTGAAATATTTTAATCTCGGAATGACAAACTTTGCAATAGTATAGCTCAAGTCCCAAGTTTCCTTCGGATTAACATATTTACCATGTTTCTTTAACCATTTCTTACGCTGCCTTTTATTCATATTCTTATCCCTTTCCAATGATTTCTTCTTATTATGATTGATCATCTGTATAAGCAATTTTCGGTTCATATAACAATCCTCTGGGCGAAATGTTATCGTACCACTATGTTCTGTTTGTACTTTCATGTATTCTCCATTTCTATGCTGATAATTTTTGAGTTAATTTCTTATCAAATTCTTTAAAATCAGCCAACATATTATCCAAATTTACCACCTGATCATGACTATAAGAAATATCTTTGTTAGTATATGTAACTAACCAATCATCCAGATCTTTATCACTTTTAAATGAATATGCAATCATACCTAAAAATGCCAATTCATTATGGTAGTCAAAAAATGGTGATTTTTTGTTTACTCCATCTAAATTTTTGAAGTCATCCATTAAAGTATAATAATCATCCACATCATCTTCTGATGCTCTTTCTGATATATTCTCTCTAATGAACTGCAATGGCGTAATTTCTTCTGACAACTCAACATTGTCTATTGAATTATTCTCTGTCTGATCTTCTGTAATATGTAAATAATCCATCATTAATGCTGTATATGTATCAATTTTCTGAGCAACAAGTTTTTTACCTGTTGTACCTGGTTCTTTATATAATAAATCGTATGACCAGTCGCCTACTTTTACATTATGTAATTTTGTTGGAATCGCTTGTACAAACTCTGAAAATTTAGAATCTGGAAGATTTAATCTGCTGAACTTATCAAATACAACTACCCATGTCGATATGTCTTTCTTTACAAAAACATCTTTACAAGATGATCTACAACATTTTTCCATTCTCTGAAGAATATTCCTTACTGTTTCAAATTCCTGATGATTACTTTTTTCTTCAAGCATAGCATTCGCTGATTTTGAATCTTTTTTAAATTCATCTATATGGAAAAGAGCCATTACACTATTGCAAACCAGCTGAATATAATTTCCATTTTTTCTATCTGTAGGTGAATACACCATTGAATTTTTGAAGAAACCCTCTTCTCCAATACTTTTTGCTTGTCTGGCATATGTAGGAATCCAAGTCAATGCTTTCTGACTTGCATTCATTCCTTTGTGGTTATTTAGTTTTCTAACTAATTTACTAACCTTTTCCATAGTACAATTCTGATATGTTACAATCCGAAGCTGATAGTTATCAAATCTCTTTTTTAGTTCTTTTGGAAAATCATCATATGTCTTATTTTTTATATCAAATATTTTCTTTTCCCATACAAAATTCCCATCTTCGTCTCTAACTGCCACGCCATTTTCATCGAAGACTTTTGATTGATACTCAATCTCGCTGTCTTCAATGTTTTTAGTAAATTTGTAATTTCCATAACGAATCTGCATCAATGCAGTGGTGCGCTGTAATCCGTCACCAATATATTTTTGAACAATTCCATCTTTAATAGGAACTTCTGCTAAAATCAATGGAGGAAGATAATCTCCTGTTAAGACAGTAACACCAATTCCATTAACAAATGGATCATCACTACAAAAGTATCGCTGCACGTCCTGATTATCATTGACATCACCCTCTTTTACTTCCTCTGTGTAATTGATTACTGGAATATTTTCTTCTCTAATTTTTCCTACTGCCATCATAAATATCTTCCTCCTTATATAGTTACATTAATATTTTTACATTTTCATAAGCCTGTATTACAGACAAATTATTTGAGTAATCTTTCTTGCTCATATGTAATAATTCTCTTATCTCCTTCTCGCCATACCCTTGAACAAGATATTTGACTATCTCCCTTTGAATATTAGACAAATTATTCAGATATCGTTCAATTTTTGTACCTTCGAAATGATCTCCACACGCAGATTCGTACGTATCAAAATTAGATGGGATAATATCTTCAAGAGTAAGTCCATCTTCTGTGATTAAATTGTGTATGCTATCCACCATTTTTGCAGGTATCCTCTTCTCTCTATTTCGATCACGAATCTCTGTATTAAATTTACGCTTAATATTACTTGCCAAAAACCCATCAAAATTACATTCTTGATCTTCATCGTATCTAAGTGCCGTATCATTTAATACATCAAGTGCGATAGAATAAAAATCATCATAATCTTTGTTGGATACACCACCAATTTTAACAATCATTGGTTGACATATACGCTTTAACTTAGCCATATTATTGTCGCAGTACATAAATAATATTTGATCAATGTTCATCATTTTACCCCTTTGTTATGTAAATAATAGTCAATATATAATTCTCTCTCAAGAATCTTCAAGTGTTTCGTTTCGCCATAGCACTTCGGACAACGCTGAAATTTCTCATTACGTTCTGATGTAAATCTTCTCACTTCTGTCATTGGAACATTGCATGTTCTACATATTGTCATCTTCATCTTCCTCCACAATCCTGTATCTGTATTTACGATCGAACAGTCCTTCAATCGCCTTTTCTGTCCGTTCACGATTGATCTTGGTTTCATCGATCTCTCGCAGAATATTATGTATAATCATCATTTCGTCCTTGAGCTGTCGCCTATTCCTTCTATTCTCCCTTATCTTCTTATATAGAAGCCAAGCAGAATACAAATCCTTTGAAGTTTCAAGCTCAATACTATGTAAAATATCCATCAAACTAGAATCAGACATCCTTAATTCTTTCTCTAAGTATTCATATCTGTCTCTAGCTTCTTTAAATATGTCATAACATGTGCCGAATTTTTCAATCCATTGCATCACATTGCTTGATGGATGATAATCAGTATTTTCGATCACATGTTTAGACTCTTCTCTGACAATTTTCTGTACAGGTGTCTCAACTTTAATATCTGGTATACATTCAACATGAAAATTCAGATTTTTCAGAGTTTTAGGCAAAGCTTTTAGAATATTCTTTGCTTTTTGCTCTGTGAACCTACCCATGTTGGTTTCATTACATGTTTCTGCTTTCCCATTATTAGTCAGCCGAATATACACCTTTTTGTTATTTTTGATAATATAATCCAACCATATACAACCTCCCTTATATTTAATTTTAGCTAGGCTGGTGGGGATTGAACCCACGAATACCAGAGTCAAAATCTGGGGTGTTAACCGCTTCACCACAGCCCATTATTAATTCTCCATGAATGAATTATGTGTAAATGAATTTATGTGCGATACGCAACAATGATAAAAATAAATAAAAGATAATGTCATTTGACATTTATTTGAAAATATGTAACAATACAGTTGTAGCGTATACACGTTATGTACGGCAGCCTATCCGTTTAAGGTACTCGCAATACCTTATGTCAATCGGTTAGGCTGTTTTCTTGTCTTATTATAGAACACTTGTTCGAACATGTCAATATTGCATCGAAAATATGTTCTGTATTATTTATACCCTATGGAGTGTCCGTTTTTCTGGACATCGAACGAAACAATATCGTATTAAGGTATCCAACTGGTTCATAATTAATTGGATCTTTCTGTGTATCCGAAAATACTCTAAGCTGATTAGCAAACTCATCACAGATATTAGCGATTGTCTTTGCCGAACCAATTATGTCAGAACACTCTCCAAATCTCTTTTTCACAAATCCAATGTTGCAATCCTGTGAAGCAAGATACTGTGTGGCTACTAAGACAATAGCATCTTTTTTTGCATATTTCTTCACTTCTTCAACTGTCATCATTACGTATTCCATACATTACACCTCCCCGAAGTTTGATTCATATACTCGTTTGACTTCTAATCTAGTCGCTCTATCGTTGACTGAACCAATCCTCTTTATTATTCTCTGTTTTGATACTTGTCTAACACATTCCCCTAATAACATTGAACTTTGTGTTAAACCACCAGTTCCTCTCATAAAAAGAGAATGTGTAGACTGATCTATATTTTTGATTCTTGTAGTAAACGGCATCACTATAGTTGTATCACTAAACCTATTTCCCCTTGCATTTTGAATAACTATAGCAGGTCTGACACCAGCTTGTTCACCACAGAATTCTACTTCGCCAAAATCGACAAGTAGAATATCAAATGTATTAATATCCATATTCACATCCTCCTTTCCTTTGATTGTCATTATTATAGCAAGTTGCTATCAACTTGTCAACAGGTTTGTATCAGTTTTTTTAAATAATTGACACAAGACTTATAGCAACTTATAATCAACTTATACCAATTAATTCGAATAGAAAGGAGAAAAAATGGCACAAGGACAAATTAGCGATACCAATACAAGAATTGTGATTGTACTTCCAAAAGAGATAAAAACAAAAGCTGATATAATAGCTAATTCAGATGGTAGATCACTTTCTGGTTGGGTACGCAATCTCATAACAAATGAAGTAAAAAAACATTATGAAGACGATACCCAGTAAGTATCGTCTTTACATAATTTTACATCTTTTTTCTCAGTTTGTATCATGGTAATTTATGGAAATTTATTTTACACAACTCTCATTTCATTTGCCATATTAATTGCTGCTTGATATTTATCCACATCATCTGTGAGCATTCTAATAATTTTCCCAAAATCGTCAGATTTTAGTGAAATAACTGGCATATTCTTTATAATTTCGTCACCCTTACCTGCCAATACATTCCGCACAAAATCTCCATGATCTTCAATGTATTTTCTGTTTCTCATTTTGGTAACACCCATATAGTCATATGTCTGTAATACATTAACATGTCCAAACATCTTCTGAATAGAATATACACAATTGGGATCAAACTGGTGCATTGTATAAATCCAATATGCAAAGCTCTTACGCAAGCCATGTGTTGTTACACGATAATCCAGGTTCATGTCTCTAATTGCATGGTTAAATCTCTTCCTATATGAATCCGTATGCCATTTAATAGCGTCCTTTAATTCCACTACATAATGGATGTAATCAAATATATCATCGTAACAACCATATTTTCTCGATTGTTTGCCTAATTGTTCATTAAATCCTTCTTGAATTTTCTTAATCCTTCTGTCTCCCCAGTCTCTATTGAACATATTTATCCAATTTTCAACTGTATGATCAACGTTTGTAATAGTGTTTTTCCCATTCGCAAAATACTGATGTTCAATATTGTTCCATTTTTCTTTAGCGGAATGTTTGAAAATCTCCTCATCATAATGCTGCATAGGATCAATTTTGGTATGCTCCAGATAATTTTCTATAGACTCAAATACCATTTTACTGATCGGCATTTTATTATTTTTGCCTGTTTTCTGCTCAACAAAATGATTTAATTCATTTTCTTTTCTTCCATCTTTTTTGTAGAAGTCAGACCATCTCAAGCATACGATATCACCTATTCGTCTACCGAGCAAAAGTTCAAATAACGTTATTAAATAGCCATCCCAATCATTATGCTTCTCGAACCATTCAACTAAACGCTTAATATCATCCATATTCCACAATGGATCTCCCTCAGTGTCATAACCTGCCTTCTTATTTGCATAATTTCTACTCTGTGTCATATTTATCAACCTACCCTTCTATCATTATTATCTTCTTTATAATATTTTTCTCTGATTTCCATTGCTTTTGCATAAATTTCACCATAATTATCGCACCAACGGATTTCTATATTTTTAGTTGCTTTCTCATCTTTACAATATAAGCACATCAAATCTTTAATATGATATTTCTCACGTTGATGTCCACCTCGTTGTATACCTGATCCGCATGGATTAAGTTGCATACATTTTAGGCAAATAAATCGGCTACTCCGTTTCGGATTTCCATTTCTTTTGCACATATTATCACCTCATTTCCCGCAATAAAAAAGAGACAGGTATTAATCTGTCTCTTAATATTTAATGTTTATTATTTATATTATTAAATATTTTTTCTTGATTTATCATCAAAATCTTCAATAGTTAAAGAATTATCAGCATTCCATATTTCAACCGTTTTATCATTAGATAATGTTAATAATAAATCAATTTTATCAAATTCAATAGTTTTAACTTCAATGGTATTCGCTATCGTTTCATATAAATAAAATGCATCTTGTTTCACATCCTCAATAGGAGTATCTTCAAAACATAATGCATATGCCTTTTTTATTGTGTCGCCAAAAAACCTTTTAAATGGTTTTGTTATATCAATCTTCCATCTTGAAAGACTGTCATCCCAAATAATATTTTCCATTTCACTGTGTTCTATCTGTTCCATATAATCTTGTTCTGCCATATATTATAAGACCTCCTCGTATTATAAGTTTATAGACCTCTCATCCAGAGGCTATAAACTTATTTTTATGATGTAGGTATGGATGTATTGTTGGACATTCTTTTATACCCACATAGTTAATAAGTTACTTCATAGTCATGATCCAAGATGTTACAATAAGTTCTATAAGAACTGTAGCTATGGTCACTGCAACGCACCTCCTGCAAAGCTTTGCTATTGCCTTGAAAGTATACAGCCCTAATGCTTTTGTTATATATTAAAATTATAATAACACATTAATATTAAGAAAACAATTTTTTCTTTGATTTAAAATAACTCATTCATCTAGCTTTACATCATATATATTCTCGACAGAAATAAGTAAATCATCATACCAACTACCTAATAATCCATTCCATAAGCAATATTCTCGAAACACTTCACGCCTATTCATTTTCATAATTCTCCCATCTAAAGATTCATCGTTTTCTTCTAATCCAAATCTTTGACGAACTGCTTTCATAATATTATTATTATATCTTTTCATACTTTTTCCTCCAATCTGCCTTTCAAATCGTTAATAACTTCTTGTAAAGCCCCAATTCTACATATGTAATTCTGAGTAACATATGGTTCTTTTGTTATTAATTCATCTTCAAGTCTCTTAATTTCTGTTTCAAGCTCACTAATATATTCAACAACCTTTTCTCTCATATTAGGCTGATTCTCATACTGATATAACTTTTCTAATGGTTCTTGCATAGCCAAATTCTCTTCTAAATTTGCATTTCCATAAATATACATTTCATCCAATGAAATATCCATTATATCCATTGCGACTTTCTGTACAAGCTTATTCATATCAATCACAACCTTTCTTATACTTTACATTATAATATTCTCTCCTATAATAAAATAACTGCCAGCATTTCTACTAGCAGTTATAATTCGTATCACAAATGATAGCATTCGGAATCGAACCGACTAACGAGTTTACCACCGGGTGTATTATCCTTATTTTTATGCGCACTTATTGTATAAGGAGAATTGGAGTCGAACCATTACCTATCGCATTTATTAGCCACCAAGACACTATCATATATGAAACAATTCATTCATTGGATTTTTTAAATTTGATATTAAAAGATTCATCATATTCTTTCTTCGTAATAAACATAATCATATGCATAGGATGATCTGTGGAAACACATTTATATTCGTTTCCATTATCACAACAAAAAGAATCATCTACATTAAAAGAACTCCAATCAATATACTTCCTACCATCATTAAGATCTGTAATCATTTCCTTTGGACAACTTAAAGTATATTCACAGTTTTCAAATTTCATTAAATTACTCATATAATATATACCTCACTTTCTAAAACCCAAGTAAATCGTCAATTAGTTAACCAATGATAAAATATCATTTCTATCGAAACCAATTAATTCATCGGATTCTATAATATCAGCCAATATATTAACAATTTCTTTTTGTGCTTCAGAGTCCCATTTAGAAAGTTCTGTCTTTATTCGTTCTTTACCATTCATTTTTGCGATATAATAATCTTCCAATGTTGCAAAAAAGAATTCATATTGATTACCAAATGGTGGCATTTTATTATTCTTCATATCGTTTAAATATTTTAATGTTCTCTTATTTTTCATTTACATCGCCTCATTTCATTAATTCTTCAACTTCCTGCTTCATTATACTGATTTCCGACAAATCGTACTGCTCAATCATTCTCTCTAATTCATCAGGCAATCCAGTCATTTGTGATAAATCCTCAATAACTCTTTCCATATGTTCGTAAGCAATATCCAAATTATTCCATACTGACTGCAAGTTATTTTGCGTTTTATTAATTCGGCTCATTTATATCACCTCTTTCAATTTACCCATATAAAATTGACTCTAAATCATCGATCACAATTTCCATCCGTCTTTTTACTTCTTCTTCTTTGATTTCTGTAAGAGATAGTTTATAATCTTTAATTTTTTCTTCAATTTGATCACAACACCATGTAGGATTATTTCGTTTTCTATCCATCTATACCACCTCTTCTAATCTTCCGAGTAAATCATTCTTTCTTTTTATCCTTGTAAAAAGTAAATATAAAACCATTTTGGATATCCGTCTTGCCAAAATTCGCAGTAATGTCTATATCTACTTACTTTATTCTCTTTGTATAATTCTGCGAGCAGCCTACCAATTTCAGGAACTTTCGGCACTCCATATAGATACCATTCTACTACTTTTGGATTAAACTCATTTATATATGCGTTTACAAAATTCTCTGATACAGTATCAATAAACTCATCTTTGTGTCGTAACATATAATTGAGTATCCATTGCTTTTTGTGTTCTTTTATGGCATATCACCTCCAAGGAAAGTTAAATTTACTTGGCTTATTCTGATTCAATATCAACTGGATTTTCCAATTTTAGAAACTCTTCTCTATGTTCTACCAATGACGCATTAGCAATTGCATTGATTTTGTTCTGACAGAATGACTCAATTTCTCCCTTTGCTTCCATAACCGTTTTGTCCATCTGTTCATTGAACTGGTCTGCAATAAAATCCAAGTTACATCCAAGATCCATACTTAATTTTCTAAGTTTAGATATTACAGTTTCTTTGTCTGCCTTTGTTAGTGCTTTCTTCTGTGAAAACAAATCAGTTACATCCTGAATTAACTGCTGTGACTCATTCATTGCATTTTTTGTTTTATCTTTGAATTCATCAGTAAACTGTTCTCTTTTGCTAACAAAATCACACGGAGGTATTTTACCATCTTTTTCGGTATAGCGAATTGTTACTGGAATTCCTGTACCCTGTCCAAAAGAAGTAATCGCTTCAGCAAATTGTGAATAACTCATTTCAACTTTTACAATAGGCTTATCGCCAAAAATATCATCACGATTTAACTCTCTTGTAATATCAGCATGTCTAAGTTCCATTGTAATTACATTACTATGTTCGATGCTGCTTCCGAATAATGATGTCTTTCCACCATAAGCTCTGTTAAATAACAAAGTACCATAACTAGGATGGCTTGTTCGAGTACCAAATTTTGTTTCTTCTACTTTATATTCATTCTCCATATATTCTGTTCTCCTTTCCATTCGCAAGTAAACTTAGATTTACTTGTTTCCATTCTACACAATATCATTCAACAACTCAATCACTTCATCAAGTTTCTCGTTCGCTTCTTCCATACTGTCAATTGCATCTTCAGAACACATTCCTCTATAACTGCCTTGTAATCCTTCGGGCATGTTGTCAAATGCGTCCTGTTCTTCATTTAATATAGAAGATAACTCACTTGAAGCTTTCTTCAAATCGGTTTTAATCAAATCAATTTGAGTTTTGAGTTGCCTTACCTTTTCTCTTCTCTGTTTATTCATTACCTATCACCCCATAATGCATGAACTACATCATAATCACTTGGCATACATGTACATGTCAAAGCTCCAAAATTCAACTTATTAAATTCTTCTTTTGTAATTTCAATTCCCATATCGCCATCAACAGTAGTATTGTAATCAAGTTTTCCTTGACATTCTGGACGGAAATACCATACTCTATAGAACTCTTTACCAGTCTTACTATTTTTACCACTAAACAAGCAGGTAATTGTTCTGCCAGAACTAATTTCAGTTGTAACAGTTTTTCCGAAATATGGATTGTATTGACTATATACATTTTTTCCGTATTTTAGATTTTCCTGTTTATCATGTTCACTCATTTCGAATAACTGCTGTGTACCCCTTCCATAAGAAGTATCATACACTTTACTGCTATTCACACCAACAGTTGAATATAACTTAACTCCGTTTCTATCAGTAGTTTCAACTCTCTTTACTCGCTCTCCATTGATGTAGTCATTGCATAATCTATCCGCATAATGAACATTCCCTTTTTCATCAACTGTACGAGTAATTTTCTTCATATCATAGTTATCTTTAGCTGCCTTTGCAGCACTTCCTGCATAAATTCCTAAGAATGCCAATAGTCCTCCGAACATATTCATCAACCACCTTTCTTATTTTATATTACTATCTTCTCCACTTTTCCATTTCGTCTACAGACTTCTTATTTAAGTTATTATACATATTTTGTCTCTTACGAGATTTTTCCTTTTGACTTGCTTTCCAAGGAAGATAAATACATAAGTATCCTGCAATCAAACATCCAATTAATTCTCCCATAATGATTACCTCCGTTTTTCTCTAATTATATCATGTCCTATGTCCGATTAACAGGACAGGAAATTTCCGTTTCATCTTTTCTTAAATTTTTTATGTTCTTCTATCAATTCTTCTAAAATATCCAACGGAACAATATTTTTTAAATCATCAACATAAACTCTTATATGTTCAAACTTTCCATTCAGATAATTGTATCCACACTCAATACATGTTCCACAATTAAAGCCTAGTTTATTTTTACATATCGGACATTCCATTTTATCACTCCTAGCTAATTTAATTCCTGTTTACATTCTTCAAACAGATCACTTACAGTCATTCCATCTGTATTTCTCCACCATAACTGTAAATTATCGTCTTGTGTATTGACTTCTGCTAAAGGATCATCGAGCATTGGAATATTTTCATTATCACTTTGCATATCCTGCACAAATGCTTTCTTTGAATCCCATTCGTATTCCACATATTTCCCATCACAATTAATAACAACTATATTCAACATAATATTTCCTCCAATCTTCACAGTAAATCATCGTTTCATCGTATTATTCCAACCCATTCGTTTCTTTTCATTCAAGTCTTTATTATATGGACACTCTGGAATTTTGCATTTTCCACACCATCCAATATCACTTGCAGATTCACGGTTATATGCTTCATCATAATCACAAACTTCATGGTCTATGGATTTTATTTTTCTGCTCATTTATCGACACCTCTATTCTTTACAATTCTTTTTAATATAATAGTTATACACACCAATATTCTTCTCCATCCACTGCTCTTTTAACTTCATCAATAGACAAATCATATAAATTAGCAACAAAATCTATTGCACTATCAATAGATTGCAACGATGCAAATTTCCTTCTGTCTCTAAGACAACTAATAGCTTGCTGTAAATTTCTCTCCTTGTGTAATAATTCCTGTTGCTTAACCACTGCATATTTTTCGTAATTGCTTTGACTCATAATTTCACCTTCCTAGTAAATCCTCATTTCATGTTATTTGTTTTCACTATTTAAAGCATCTATAAGACCTTTCCCATTCTTCATACTAGATAATTTTAATTCTACATCAGCTATCGTACTAGCAGAAACCATTTTAACAAACTCAAATGATACTTGCCCGTTATTGTTCTCTGCTACTACTTCAAGTCCATGAATTAATGCTTCTAATCCAGCTTTCATGCCACCTAAGAAAGCTAATTGAATATTATTATCAATTTTTTCCATGCCTGCCTCCATTGAAAACTCTAGTTTCATACTTTGCATTCTCTATATTCTTTTTCAGTTAATAGTCCTTCAGTGCACATATTTTCAAGCGTTCTATATACAGCATTAGCTCTCCAACTTGCATATGAAAAACCATCAAACTCTCCAATAAGTGCATCTCTGTTTTCTTCACTTTGTTTTTGTAATTTTTCTGCTAATATGAAATTACGAAAGAAATATGCTTTATACATAGCTGCTTTAATTCTAAGATTCTCAATTTCATATTCCTGAGAAACTAATTTCTCTTGAGCTTCTAATAACTGTAACCCCATATTCCCTAATGAGTTTCTTTCAATTCTGTTTCCAAAATAAGTATAATTCATGTTTTTCACTCCATTTTTCTAAAGAATCTCTTGATTTATCTCCAAAATTTAATCATCATTCCATCTTTCCAATTAACAAAACCTACATGATAATTATGTCTCTTTGCAATATCTAATAGTTTAATATTAGTTTTGCTGTCATATGGTTCTAAATAAAAACAACTCTGTGTCGCTTTTTGAACATCTCTATACAAAATGTCTGATGGATTACATTCTTTACATTCTCCACAATTATGTAACAGTAAACAAATATCTGATAAAATATCTTTATGTGAATTTTTCTTTTGTTTTTCAATATATTCTGTAAAATCCATATATCATCACTCCATTTCTATATTAATTCATCGACTTCAACTACATCAGGATTATCACTAAGCCATGAATCTTTCTCTGCAATTTCTTTTCGTGTTCCTCTGATTGAACAACCCTCTGTATCATGTTTACTAAGAATATTCCAGATTTTATTTTCTTCCTCTTCTGTAAGATAAAATCCATCCCAGTAACCAAAATCATTATCTCCATGTTTTATTACAATTCCTACGATTCTATTCATATTAATTACTCTCCTTTCAAATTAGGACATAAACCAAGACCACCATCAATTTCTGGTACTCTTCTATATGCTCCTCTGTGTGGACATTCTTCTCTTTCACACTCTGAGCAATAACATTTTTGATATTCTTCATAGCTCATTTTCCAATTTGTTTCTGCAAACCTTTCTCTTGTCATCATAATTCCTACACCTCCAATGCTTTCTGTACTTTTTCATTAAATTCACCATACATTGATTTCCATTTCTTAATAATCTCTTCTGTTGGTTCACCAATAAGATTGTATCTTTCCTGTCTGTAATGCTCTGGATTATCAGTATGAACTTCTTCTACATATACTGCATTTCCCATTTTGCTTGCATCACATCCAAAACCACCTGTTGCAATCACAAGCTGATACTTTGCTTCTCTAAATTCTGGTTTGAAAAAATCTGGTTTAATTACTACCAACTTACCTTCAATGTTGTCACTTAATGGTTTACATTCGCTTTTATCAATTATTGTTTTCATGTTTGCTACCTCGCTTTCTTTTCAAGAATCAGTTCTTTCAATTGGGTTTAAATTTCTACAAATACACAATATTGTTTATTATCATTCATATATCTTTTTAAATCCTTTTCTGTTCCATTTTCTGCTTTAAATGCATTTTTAACTCTTTCTTTTGTCCATTCCATAAAATATCCATCTTTAATCGCTTTTTTTCTTGATTCTTTTGTATCTCCACCATATACTTCATTTAATATTTTCTTGCTTATTTCACATATCATTATCAATCACCTCATTTTAATCTTCATAAAAACTACGTTTCGCTTGCATTAATTCACCATATCTCGCTTCTGATAATATCTGCCATCTACCTAAACTATGATCCGATCTCACATTCTTTGTGAATTTTCTAACGTCATCCCAAAATGTTTCCATATTGTGCAATGTATTCAATTTCTTAATTTTTGCATAATCTGCATTTTCCATAACATAAGTTTCTATCATATCAATCAACCTCACTTTCATAAGCACTAATATCAATTCTACTCAACTTAAAATTCAAATTCTTGCTCCAATTTAACTCACCTGATTTCACAGGTAAATCATTATCACTATAATAACCATATATATTTGCTTTATATACATTCCATCTTGCACCATCTACATGTAGCACCGAATAAATCAGCTTGTCATTTTTATAGAAGTCATAGCAGCTACAATCAATATCAAGATAATATTTATATCCGTTTTCATCCTCTGTGTTGATTGCAAAATCTTCTCTGTTCATCCGTGATATTCTTGATTTACCTATTAGTTCTGCTTTTATCTCGTCTGGAATATCTTCGATCTTGTCCAACATGCTTGAATCAATGAACACAGACTTCTTTTCTTTTCGTTCATACAAATTCGGAAACTTCTTTCTAAACCGTGCTGCTGTTCCGCAAATATATTCATATCCGTTCATTTTACATTCTCCTTCCAATAAATAAGACAGACACATTTGTTTGCGTCTGCCTTATTATTCTCTGTATTACTCTTCTTTGACTTCTAAAATCTCGTATTCAACATCGTCATTGTCAAGTCCGTAAATTCGCTTACATTCTTCAACAGATGATACTGTACAGCTTTGTGTTCTCCATTCCCAATTACTCATTGCATCTTTATATCTAAATTTTATATTAAGCATTTGCATTTTCCTCCTTTGGTGTGATTAAACTCATAAGATTCTTTCTAATATAGCCACAGAAAGCATCAATACTTCCATTTCCAATAGTCCAACAACTATCCTCGTCATAGTTCCAATGAATAATTACTTCATGCCCTGCTGTGATATTAGGTAAATCAACATCTTCCTTTCTCGCATACGAACTCTTTGAAAGAGCTTTGAGATATACATATCTTCTGATATTCTCGATATCTCTTTCTGTTTCTGCATTGAAAATCTCTACCAGATATTCCTCAGAACATTCATCATAAATATCATATTCAGAAGCTCCATTTTTCTTATTATTAAGTCTCTTTAACTCTTTGCTGATTGCAAACAGTGCTGATTCCTCATACTTTTTGCACTCTTCTTCGCTTCTAAATACTGTGCCATCCTCTGCGATGTACTCTGTTCTTACTAACTTCTCAATTGTTTCTGTTTTTCTTACTTCATTTACTCTCATAGTTTTAATCTCCTTTTCTCTGTATTATTCAAAATCTACATCATCATCTACAACCTGTGTATCATCGGGATCTGACCAATCAAATTCTCCATCGCTCATATTCTCTGCTTTTTCAATGGCTTCGTTTTCCGTCTCAGCTTCTATAACTGCATATCCATATTTAACTACCATTACTCTCATTTTAGCCATAATATCACCTTGCCTTTCACTGTAAATTACAATTTCCTGCTAATCTTCAAGTGTCCAATTACCAATTTTATTTCCATTGATGTCCATTATGTAACCAGCTTGACACCCGTATTCAAGTTTTTCTTCAATTTCTTTTAAATTTCGCCTTAATTCATATGCACTTCTGTCAAGTTCGCCATCTTCATCTCTATAAGCTGCACCACCTGTTTTAATTTCAATTTTCAGCATAACATTTTACCTCCTATACCCACGCTGGCTTTACTTTAGTTTCTGGTAAACTTTCCAACCACTTAATTATATCCTGTGGTACTTCTTCCATCTTCCAAGCAGTTCCGTATTTATAACCGCACACTGGGCATTCTCTACCAATAAAACCGAGTTTATGATCTTTATAAGAAATCCAACCTCTTGTCTTATATTCTGTATTTGAATGTCCTAAACAATCCTTCTCTTTTAATTCGTATGCTTCTCCATAAGTGACTTCTTCACCATCATAAACATCAATAGAATATTCCATATTTGCATATGTTGTTTCCTCTTTAGTTGGATAAAATGGTTCTCCATTTTTCAAACATTCCAGTGCTCTTTTCTTTGCGTTATCTTTTTTCTGACAAGCTTCTTTTGTTAAAGTCCATTTCTCAATTTTAACTTTATCCTGAGTGTGTTCTGTCCATCCAAGTTCTCTCATGTGTTCACAATAAGGACGCATATCATTCAAATGCCATCTATCCCAAATATCACATAATTTGTTAAGCATTTCCGTTGTCCACTCATCTGTTGGTGAACCTTTTCTAATTTCATCTACACACTGACCAGCAGAGCCAAGGCAATCTCCGTTTGATAATGGCGCAACTACACCACACATACTTAATTTTGAATCTTTATATTCAATTCTCACAAATGCATTTCTATCTACTTCGTTTCCTGTTCTTGTGTAAACCTTACATTTACATGGGTTAATGATTTTATACATAATTACGCCTCCTTAATTTCTTTCAACATACTGTCGATACACAATATTAAATTTTCTTCCATATTTTCTTTAACCATTTCCAGATGTTCGTTTACCTGTTTTCTGATTTCTTTTTCTGTTACATTGTGACCGTAATTTGCAATCACTTCATCCATAATTTGCCTATATGTAAAACCTAAAAGTAAGTCCTCATTTTCATGTATAGGCAAATTGTAAGTAAACTCTTTCCCATTCCGTGAATCCGTTTCAGGATCATATAACCATTTACTCATAATTCGTTTCCTCCTTAATTTATGCAATCTCTAAACTGTTCCACCATGCTTTGCCTCCACCTTCAATTCCATAGAAGCCAATAAAAGCATTGATATGTCTCATTGTCGTTGCTGAATACCCATTCCACAATCTCTGGAAAACTCCATTATGTATTCTGCAAACGACTGTATTGTAGCTTGTCAGTTCAATGTCTCCATTGTCTAACTCTGTTACTTTCGCTTTTCCGTAAAATGATTTTCGTATATCATTTACTACAGGTAAATCAAATTGTTTCATGTTCGTTCCTCTCTTTCTTGTAATAAAATAGGCAGCTAGGTATTTATTCTCCTAACTGCCTTTGATTATTTAATATATATTTCAAAACTGTTTGCATCTTCATTCGGATAATTCTGTTTTATCCAATGCTTTGCATTTGCTTTTGCTTCTTCATAACTTGTGAAAAATCTTTTTGTGTGTCGTACTATGATTCTGCCTTTATCACAATTATGATATATAGTATATTCTAAGTAATTCATTTCGTCTCCTTTATAAATTTATTGCGTTTCCATCTTCATCATATTCAATCGGTGCAATGTGAACTGCATACCCGATTTCTTTTTCTTTATCATAAATCTCCATTGTGCCACCTACACAAAATTCAAATGAGAACCGCTTATCATCCGATTCAATCAGCTTAATCAAGTGATCCGTAATTTCATTTAAGTTCCGTTCATCTTCTTTTGACTTTTCAATACTTGTCATTTTCGCCTCACTCCTTATCTAATTTCTTCAAAAGGTTTTACATTTTTGATTCGTTCATCATAAATCAACGTGTAACCATTATAATAAAACCTTTCTCTTTCGTTTGGTTTTGTCCAGACGATTGTTTCTGTTCTCAAACCATCACAAGGAGAAGTCTTAATGTCTGCCATTGTTACTCCATTTGATTCATAAATCCGTACTGCTATTGCATAAGGCTTATTTTCCATTGATTTTTACCTCCAATCATACCAAGACATCTTAGGTTCAACTACTACAGGTAATTCCACTGTTCGTTGTCCAACATAATGCCTACTGCTATTACGTTAGCATTTACATGCACTTCTCTTACCTTATTAGCTGCTTCATGCGGAGTGATAGCATTATCAATGACATCAACATTCTCTCTGCCTTCTCTTAACCACACAACTAAGTATCTATCCATAATTTGCTCCTTTTCCCTGTAAATCTTAGTTTCATTTCTTATTGGTTACACCAAAAATTCCAAGCTGCTTCAGACATAAAACTTATTACAGCTTGGTCATCTGTAAATACAGTTCCTTTTGGATTTTTCCATGTAATATAACAGCCGTCTTTTTCTATCAAGCGACAATTGTGATTTTCAAGAATTTTCTCATAATAATCCATATAATGTCTCTCCTTCCAAATCAAATAAATCCTCTATACATATTTGTTTCCTTTTCCTAGTAAATGCGAATTTCAAATACTACTTCTATTCTTACATATATTCGTTCATTTCACGTTCCATATCTTTTTCATATTGTTCATCCCACCATGCAGCATCTTCTTCCTCTTCCCATTTCCATTCCTTTTCTCTTGTTTCCTTTTCCTGTTCAAGATTTTTAATCTTACCTTTTATAAAATCTGGAATATAAATGTGCTTATATATCGTAAGTGGATTATCAAATCTCGTATAATCATCATCTGTCCATATAATGAAACCACCAAAAGGAAAAAACTGCACCTTATCTCCTTCACTAATTACTAAAGCACACGAAGCTGATAAATCAAGGTGAATCAAACTCTTCATTTTAGGATACATATATTTTGCATTATATGATTCCTTATCAGTTTCATAATCTCTTCTAAAAGGATGTTTTGTAACACAGACATACTTGCTATACATAAAGAATTTCTTTTTTACCTTGTACTTATATTCTCCATTCTTGTCTCTCCATTCTTTATCAAGCTCACTTCGTAATCCCATTGAATTAGTCTTACATTTTACTTCTGTAAGATCTTCCGATAAAGCTCTGTAGAATTCAAGCATTTTGTATTTATCGCACATTTTCCGTAATTTTTCTAAGACTTTTTCAAAATTGTCTTCTGTTACCGTAATTTTTCTCATATCCGTTACCTCCGTTTTTTCTAATGAAACACGCATTTCAAATACTATCATTACTATCAGTTGCGTTGGCAACTTTGTTTTTGAAATCTTCTAATGCCTTATTACATCTTGAATTATCATTCATTTCAGAAATTTCGCTTTTAATATAATTCCAACTACTTTCCGCTGATTCCATCAACTCATAAACTTTAGCAGCTTTTTCATATGTGAATCCCGCTTTCAGTTCTTTCAGTGCTGAAAATAACTCATTGATATTATAGATAGTTGCTCCTGCCTTGCATTCATTTGCAAAGCATCTATCAGAGCACTCAATTTTTTCTAATGCCATAATCTCCTGTACAAGTTCTTCTTTTGACTTTTTGCTGTATTCTGTCACCATTCTGTCATACATCCATTTATACATAACTTTTACCTACCTTTCACTATGAAATATCCATTTATTCTCTTTTATTTTCTGTTCCGTTTTCTATTGCAATGTTTTCCTGCGTGGCGACACTGAAAATCATATACTGCTTTTCTGTTCTTTTTCTGCACTACATTCTCTAATGCCATACGTTTAGCCTGTTCATAATCTGGATTCATAAAATAACCATCCTTCCTTTCTGCTTTAATATCCCTTTACATGTCCGTAGCAACATAATATACATAAGAAACTATACACAATTATGTATAATATGTAATCTGGTGCTCCATCAAAACACCATTTTGATACGAATATCATTGGCACAATGGTAAGCAATGTCCAATTTGCCTTGAACAACCAAATTAATTTCCGCTTAATGATTGCCTTTCTTTTTGCCTTTTTGCGAGCCTGTTTCTTCTTATATATATGTACTGCTTCCTGATATGTATATAACCGTACTGTATTTTCCATTTCTGTTTCCTTTCTATACTAAGTCGTATTCTCTTATCAACCGCTCTGCTACCATCCGATTGAGATCTTTGTTGATTGTAATTCGTTTGTGCGTTACTGTATTTATGTATGTAAAATGGCTTCCATGACTTCGCAAATATCTGAAACCATTCCGTTTAAGAATAGGTTCAAAATCACGCATCTGTTTTGTCTTTCTATACATAGATCCCATAAATATCACTCCTTTCTGTTTTCTTATTCCCTTTTACATTGCCTGTATTTTTCTTGTTTTACGCTTTGGTTTTTCCTGTTTAAATGGGTTCTCCATCTCATATCTCACAATGTCTGATAAATAATCAAATATCTGCGCTTGTGTTTTATCCATAATATTATCCACGAAGAACTCTGTTCCTTTACATCTTTCAATTAACGCCTGTTCCATTTCATCTGTTCTACCTTCGCAATAAGCATATAATGCCTTTAATGCACGAATTATCTTCGCTGTATATGCCTTTCCGTTATAACTATCTGCATATCCATTCCAACCGAGTTTTCCAAGTAATACAAGCATTGCATTAAATAATTCAGGATTTGTCTTTGATAATTTAACACCATCTGAGATAGATGTAAGCGTTCCTACTGTGTTTTCATTATCATCATCTCCCTTTATTGCAACATTATTTCTGTGACAAATTTCCTGTAATTTAACATAATCTATTTTACCGCCTGCAATAGCTGCTTTATAAATGTCCATTGGCTGCATTTTTGCTCTATCTTGGGACTGATTAATAAACAAATCAATCGCTTCTTCAAGTGAACATTCCATGATTTCTACGACAACAGCATCCATTTTTGCTTTAAATGTGCCATATATTCTGTGCTGACCATCAATAACATACAGTCTGCCTTTGTGGAATAGTACCTTCGGAACATCCCATTTATACTTGTTATATGTGTTTCCGATTGTGTATGCTCTAGCAAGCTTTAATCTTCTCTGCCATTCAGGAATGTGGATATACATTGGATCTACTACAAGCTGAAGCTTGTCTCCGATCATGGAGTTTCGCTTTGCATCCTTAATCATCCGTGAAATATAATCGGTTTCCATTTTTCCAGTAAAACCTTCTTTATCCCGTAATTCCTGCATTTCCATTTCTGCCTCTTTTGCTGTTAAATAAACTCTCTTACACATAATATTCACCTTTTTAACCTTTCTTTTAATTAAAATAGCGACTACTTAATTGCAGTCGCTTAAAATAATTTTGCCTTTTAGTTTTCACTTTCTCGACATTTACATTCTTTTATGCAGACATAATCATTGGTTTAAGCCGTGAATATGCTCTGTCATATTTCCATGAATCTTCTATCTTTCCGCTTGGAACAGATAAATTGTCTACCTGTTTAATAATTTCTTTTGCCTTTGATGTGTTTAAACAAAAATCATTTGCTAACACCATGATTTCTCTTGCCCAGTTTGCCATAATTGCTTCCTCCTTATTATTCGCTCTTGTAATTTGCGTTTGAATCGTTTATAATTTGTGTGCAACACAAATATGTTTTATTCAATTCATTTTGTGTTCTTGGGATTGAGGCAGACTATTTCAGTCTGCCTTTTACTATGTAATAACCACATTTGCCTTTAAATCTGCATCCGTAGTTGTGTGAGTTATAATCGAACTCACTATCCGTACACAGATTTATTCTGCGTATGTAATTGTAAAACCTGCATATTCTGCCTTGCGGATCTGATCGGTAGACATCTTTTCTGTACCTACATACATTCCCTTCCATACTACGTTTACCTTTGCCATTTTGATCAACTCTCCTTTTTGTTTTATTTTGTGTGCTGTAAATATGCACTAAAAAAGGCACTCATTGAGAATGCCTTTTGTACTACATATTTTCGATTTTGGGTATAAAAATAGCACCCTATTGGATGATGGGTGCTTTTGGTGTGTTTATGACGCATTATTATTTGCCTTGTAATTGCTTTTTCTTTGCCTCAAGTTCTGCTATTTGTGCTTCGATTGAGGCAATTTCTTCATTTGCCTTGTTGTATTCTTCATCAGGTATCCATTCCATAATTTCTGAAGGTTGGACATGGAGATATTCGCAGACTTTATTTATAATGTCCGTATTCATTGGTTTGTTTTTTGAAAATTTAGCTGGCATATTTACAGAAATTCCAGCATCGCACAATGATTTCCATTGCATATTTCTATCTTGCAATATTTTTTCTAATTTTTTATATACAATCATATTATTTTACCTCCATTAGATACACCTCCATTCTATCACATAACTGTGTGATTCACAAGTAATTTGTGATAATGTGCACTATAAAAGAGCAGACCTTTTGTGTTGATCTGCTCCTCTAACTATGTGCTATTTATCATTTAGTTGACTTTCGGTTAGTTTATTCTCTTCAATAAATTTGATGATTTCAATGATTTTTTCGGCACTCATTCCCTCTTTTTCAAGTTTGATTATTAAGTTATACATTTCACGACTACTCATTTCTTCCATCCTTTCACCGCCTTCCTACTTACAGTATAGCGGATTTATTGCGTGTTTACAAGCTACTTATTTGATATACATTTCACAGAATACAGCCATGAAAAGTTTGTTAAACTGTGCTTTGCTAATAGCTGTTACAAGTATATTATCATTGACAATCTTCTTACTCTGAGCGTATCTTGCTCCAAACATATCAGACATATTTTCTGCCAGTTTGCTGATCTGAGCCTGAGAACATCCTTCAATACCTAAGTTTTCAAGGAATGTTTTAATGGCTGTAAGAAAGTCGCCACGTTTATGCTCAGTGATTTTTTTAGTATAAGCGTCATGCATGCCGTCTGGAATGAATGTATAAGTATCTTTCATAGATTTTGAGAGTGGCTCAACAATAGCTTTGTGTGCTGTTTCAGCCTTGCGAATAGCATTATCCACTTCAATCCGTGGAAATTTTGCAATAACATCATCAACATTCATGCCATTATCAATGTCATTTTGACGGTTTGCAAGGATGGATTCTAACTGTGCTTTAAGTGGTTTAATCTCAGCTTTGAACCGTAAATCTTCTACAGCAATCGCATGTGCGGATTCTTTAAAAGTGTTTAACTGTGTAGTTGCTTCTTTGCTCATTTTTGAAAAATTAATCTGATTCTTTGACATAATGTACTCCTTCTCCTATTTTACGCATAGGTGCAATATTATTTAAAGTTATAATTGTAGTGTTATACACACTATTGAAGGTACAAACATTACTTGCTTCTGGTGTCTGTTCGGGACATTTTTTCTATCTGAAACCCTTAGTCATCAATGCATATCCAGAGCTATTGCATCGAACCGCATCTAAGTTATTTATACCTTCTAACTATGTATAACTACGGCTCAAGTTGTTACGATTCCTAACTAGCAGTCGGTTTATTCCCTGATTGTACGATTCTCACGCACTTGTCTAGTTGTATTCCCGGATGGAGCGACTTTATTACAAGCCATTATCTACTCAAACCCTTGTATAGCTCACAACCGCCGATTTATTTTGTATTTTTCAAGGAACAATCTACAAGGTGCGTAGGTTACAATAACCCACTATGTCATCAGGCGAACCATCAAACAATCGTTATGTAGATGTAAAAATGTGTGGAATTTTTGCATGAAATATGCTAGAATATGTAATGCTATGGTGTAGCGTTTCATGCGTTCCACTATGTAAGGGTGTAAGGTGTGCTAGACTTTGCACCTTATTTTTTCAAGTCACTGTTTCCTGACTTGTTTAAAGTGTATCACACTTTCATGTGATTGTCAACAAAAACTTTTGAATTATCAACTATGTGAGTTTGCCGAGCCTTAACACTTTGTTGTATCGTTCTTTGTTTTGTTGAGATTATGTTATCACACGTTTGTGTGTTTGTCAAGGACTTTTTAAAAAAACTTTTGAGATTGTTTTTTGTGTGGTTCTATGTCCTTTTGACATTGAATATAGTATCACATGTATGTGTGATTGTCAATAGCAAATCTCAAAAATACGATAAAATTATAATTCAAACACTTGTTCGATTATGTGCTACTCTGATAGTCCAGGATGATTTTATAAAACATTTGTTCGATCACGGAAAAATATAGAAATACCGTAGTTGTAGGGTGTAGGGGTGGCAAAAACCAGATCCGCAGCTTGTCTTTCCTGGAATCCATATAGCTGATTCTTTCACACACCAACTCAAAAATCTAATTTCCAAAATCTCCAATAAAATTAACCAAAACACCCAATCTTCCCTTCCTAATCCCATATCGTACCCCATATCGTCAAACCCTACTAAAATCAAGCATTTCAGCCACTTCACAACCCAAAATCAAACTCCTATCTCACCAAAAATCCAACCACAAATTCAAAATCTTCCTTATTTATAAGCACTTTCACCGATAACGATTTTCTCAGTAAAATTCCAAATCATATAATCCCCATATAGGGGGCTACCATAAAACTACACACAAAACTATTAAGACAGTAATTGCACTGTCTTATTTTTATTTAAAACATAATTACTTGACTAATTCGTATCAAATAGACACAAAAATCGATTTTATCTTCTACCCTACCAATCTATCAACAAAGATATAAAAATAAAAATTTACCTTCAAAACAATCGATTTAGTTCCCATAACGCCATATAAAGAATGTAATGGTATACGCCAGCATAAAAATAGTCCCTTTGATAAGGGACGGTATTTTCGCAGCGTAGCAAGAAAATAATTTTAGGATAGACCATATCAATTACTAAATATCTGTCAACACAAACAGAGAATAAAAATAAGAAAGATTAATCAACAGAAAGGAACATAATACTATGTCAACATTTAAAACACAGTTACCTACATATTTTGAAACACAAACATTAAATTTAACACCATTGACAGTATTAACTGGTTGTAACAATACTGGTAAAACAACAATTCTACAACAATGTCGATCACAATACTCTTCAGCACAATATTTTAAATGGAAAGAATGCTCTATTGCTTTGGCAGATATAGAACATAATATTATGATCAATAGTGTAATTATATTAGAGCAGCCAGAATGCGCATTACATCCTATTCTACAATTAGAGATAGCCGACAAAATAATTGAATTAATGAACCGATCACAGATAACAATAGTTGAAACCCACAGTGATCATATTATAAACAGGCTTACTAGAAGATATATTGAAGGTGTAATTACTGATGAAGATATGACAATCTATCATTTAATAAAAGAAAACTCAAAGACTAAAATAGATCATGTTCCTATAGATAAAGAAAAAGGAATTTATTACGAGAAGCCAAGTTTCTTTTATCAAATCATAGAAGAAACCGAAGCAATTCTTAATGCAGGTTTTAATAATTATATTAATAGATGTGCAGAAATAGAGAATAAATAACTAATAATTATTAAGGAGGATATAAAAATGGATAATAAAACAATGACAGATATAATTATGATTTGCAAACAACACTATGACACATCGAAATACAAAACAACATTAGATGCACTTAAAGCATATTACAATGAATATTATGGAAAAGAAAATATGGTACTTACAACAGAATTTATATTTAATGTGCTCATAAAACCAGTTGTATTAGAAATAATTAAAAGAGAACCATCATTAGCAATGTATTTACTGCAACCAACAGACTTTGAAAATTATGTGCTTAATGCGAAAGGGTCAGTATCTATATCAGAGGCAATGTGTAAGCGATGTATAACTCTTATTATTTTTATGAAGTCTAGTATATTTAACCTACCAGATGAAGATAATCCAGTTATTATAATCTAACCACTACCATACTCATATGCAATTATTAAATAAAAAATCTATTATACAACCAATTTATCATCGAAAGGAAGGATTATGGATAATTTTAATCAGGAAATACCAAAGTACAAAAAGAATACAGGCAGTAATATCTCTAAGATTAAAAAGAGATCAAAGCACAAGCATCAATATGAAGAATGTTTGATTCAATACAATATGAAAATAGGATTAATAAGCAAACCGACTGCATTAACAACTTCATTAGGCAGTTATTGCACTATCTGTGGCAAAATTGGTGACAGATTCAAAGAAGAAAATTCTATTGTAAAAGATTATAGACGGATAGTTGAGACTCCTATTGGGAGATGCTATCAGATGATATCAAGTGAAGAATTATATGAAAAATATCATAATAAAATGCCAGTATTCTTTGTAGCGGATGTTGTTAAAGAGAAGTATGTTGATTTGGAATAGTTAATAAATGATCAGTCTAGTGGAGAATAATGATATAGGTACACCATACATGTACCCAAATGAAACCATCAATCCCAAACACCATGTACCTAAATCAACTAATAACAATCAATTAATTTTTTACGGAGTAAATGGGCGTTAGACCATTTACGAAGTTATTATACTTTTTTATATATTTATGCTTTTTTATATTATTAATTATGCTTTTATACTATATACCTACTTTTTGGGAAAATTTTCACACAGAATTAAGTACCCCTTTGGGAAAATTTTCACACAAACTTAATAGGTAGTGTTAAATCTTTGGGAAAATTTTCACACAGAATCTTTTAACGAAAGGAGCGATTAAAATCGACAACTATATTTATCTATCCGAAAAAGATAAAAAAATAACATCAGTTGGATTTTCAAAAAAAGAAATCAAAAATCATAAAGGTATTTCAGGTTTAAAATACTATCTCATTATATTGTATCTAAGGAAACATGTACAAACATTTGGACAAGTTACTCTCACACTTAATGATTTGCTACAGGAAATTGGATATTCCACAAAAACAAATAATAAATCTATATACTCTGATTTTCGAGAAATTATAAAAACAGAAATTATAAACAAAGGTTATGCAAGTTGCAGTGTAGATATTTTTGTAGTTAAACCAAATGATTTGTTTCATCTTCAATTATCTTATGAACATAATCTTTTTTTTACAGAAGATAGCTTTGTACAGATTACTATTTCTGAATATGAAAAAATCTGTTCTCTCTCATCTAAAATTAATAAATCTATTCTATTGGGTATTTATCTTTATATAAAGCAATATATCATGGATTATCCAGGAGATATTGCCCCTGCTAAAATTTCTTTTCCATCTAAATCACAAATTGCGAAAGGATTAGATACCTCTATCTCAACAGTTGAAAACGGATTATCTGTATTAGAATCTTATAAACTAATTTATATAAGAAGAGATATGTTTGTGGAGAATAAAAAAGAAGAAGGAGTGTTTGTTCCTACAAGGAATGTATATGCTCTTGATCCAATGGAATTAGAAGGTGATTCTGTTTTAATCGAATTAGAAAGAATTTATGGAAAGAGAATATATAACAAGGATGACGTGTCTGGTGAAATAAGATATTTAACAAAAATGAAAGGAGAATAAAAGTATGGGAAGAATGGTAAAAATTACAGGAACAAATGAGATAGGTGATTCAAATCAATTATATAAAATTGGCACAAAATGGTTCAAGAACAAAGAACATTATATCAAAACATTAAAATCATCCAATATTTCATATCAAACAGTATTAGACTTATTAGAGTCTGATAAGAATTGTTTATTTTCTGATGACGTAAAAACTAAGATTATTAAGTTATTAGAAAACGAATTGTAAATAAGAGAATAAACGTATGACACAAATTAACGCAACACTATAAAAGGAGCGATGCGAATGAAAAAAATATTTAACAGAGAAAGGAAACAAAAAACATATGAATTATACTACACCAAAAATATATGTAGATCCATCAGAATATAGAGGGCTGATCTACGAATCAGATTTTGACACTACTAACGCTACTTCCCATAATATTGCAGCGAGAATTGAATCAGATATGCGATTCAATCAATCATGCCGTTTAGGGAAAGTTTACGATCAATATACATATAAGAGAGGTATTAAAAATGCTTAGATACGAAAATATGGGAACAATTTGCATAAAAATTGACTTACATAATAGGAATTATTCAGTGATTGCTATTGCTAAATGGAATAAAGAGGCAGAAAAATATATGACTACATTATATTTAAAAGAAAACAACGTAGACCTGCTTGATCTCATGGAAAAATATAAAGATGTCGAATTTGATTCAGACTCCTCTTCTATCCGTAATGATATATTACAGGAAGTATCGAAATTAAATGATCACGATTCATTCAAATATTACATAGATCGCTATGATCTTGAACAAAAATGCTTCGATCGAGGTTTGGAAATTGTTACTAGAGAGGAATTAAATAAATGAATATTATGAACTGTACATGTGAGTATTGCGGACAACTTCATCATATTCCAGGATGCCCTAATTATAAAGAATATAAAAGCAATGTTATATGTGCCGAATGTGGCGAAGAAATTTGCATTGGAGACAAATATGTGCGAAATGATGTTGGACAATATGCTCATGTAGACTGTTTTGATAGAACTGAAGATATGGCTATTTTTCTAGGCTATAAGATTTATGAAATGACGGAGGATGATGATGGAGAATAAATATAATAGCGAAGATTTATATAATATGGCAGCGACTCTCCCTCTATCAGAGTGTCCGATGAGTAATGTGATTGACTGTACTGAATGTGAATCTTTGCAAGTGTGTTATGAAGAGAATAATCCGATAAATGATGAATGCAAGGAGGAATTTTAAATGAATAAACAATTTGATGATAAAGAATATATGAAAGAATTAACAATGAAATTAATAACAGAACATTTATCTGCGTGTGAAATGGGTATTAATTTTTATTGCATTAGATGCTTTAACATAAATCATTGTAAGCGATTAGCTTTAAAAAAATTGGCTATTGAGCTTGTTTATGATATAGATCAGTGGATGTTGGAACAATTAAATAGGGAGGTATAACTATTGGATAATACAGGAATTTACATACCATCTATTGATGCAAAGGATATTTATTTGTCAGCACATTACATTGAGAAAAATCCAGAAGGATATAATTTAAAACTTAAAGATGGACAGTATAATTTACGAAAATTTATTAATACCCTTGATTACAGTTTAGATCTTATAGAGTTAAAAGATATTTACTATAGAAAATTCAGAAAACATGATTTTTCATTTAGAATCAAAAAACATGACTACTCTGTGAATGTAATTAATCTCACATTCAAATATTCTGTTAAAGAATGGAATCAAATGAACAAAAATACTTTTGTCAGACTTGGATATGATTATAGAGAAATTTCATTTGAAGATGGGATTGCTAAAAATAGTAATGGTGAAATCGTTGGGATTAAGACGAATGAAAAAATCGAAAATCCGATTGATGTACCAAAACCATTTGTTAAAAAACAAGTAAATATTTATGACAAAAAAGATAAATCTGTTATTAAAGAGATTCAAACTCAGTACCACAAAAAAGGTGAGCCTAAGACAGTAAAGACAAATGCGGAACTCAGAACAGAATTATATAAAGATGGGTTTACATGTAATGGTATTAAATATTGTCGTATGAAACGTTCTACAGGATCAGCAAGAGTTGGAAAATGTCTTTTTATTAGAGAAGATTTATATGAACCAATTTTAAAATTTAGTTCAGGTGGTCTTAAATATAATCAAGGAGATCCTATTGACTTAGCTGCATATGAGGGATATATTGCTCTCCCATCAAGTAGTATTATTGATACCATTCCGATCAAACCAGAAAACATTCTTTTGATTGACGATTATGACAGTGTGTTTAATGAAGATGTAATCGAGACTCATGATGAAGATGGCTGGTTAAAGACTACTGAAAAAAATTGTGAAATTACAAATACAATTTGGGATGGTCAGTCTCTTATGGATATATCCCTATTTGGTGATTATTCAGAATATGGTATGCTTCTACTTAGAAATCTAATGTTCAAATCTTGTTGTTTCAACTGCAATATCCAGCAATGGTTCAAAGATAATAATATAACAGATGTATCTCAGCTTAATGGTAAAACAAGAGCTGCACGCATTGAAGATGTTAAGCTTATTACTACTCCTAACAGTATTAAATATTTGAAATTTAGTACATGGGATGAATGGCTTGACCACTTATATCCTGATTTTGGTGTTGTAAAACATGATAAGAAAACTCATTTCTTTGGTGGTCGTTTAGTACAAACACATTACCAATTACTCAACACTCTCCAAATGTCAAAAGATGAAGTAAGAGAGTTCTTACAGGAATCACTGGACTTTGCACAAATGCTTAGAGATAGACCAGAGGTTGTGCGTTATTATATTAAATATCCTGATATTGATGAAATGTCACCTATGGACAAACCTATGAGTAGTAAGAATGATGTAGTTTATAACTTAATGTGTGTGAATGATAATTTTACCAAGACAAAATATTATCAAGATTTTTTACATGATTTATTAGCATCATATTATAAGAATCTAAAAAATGGTCATATTTATGTAAATGGTAATTACTCTACTCTTCTTGGTAATCCAATAGAGATGTTACAGCAATCAATTGGTAAGTTTGAAGGAAAAAGTCAGATTGGAATTGGTAATATACATAGTACACGCTTTGAATATAATAAAACTCTTCTTGCCAGTCGTTCACCTCATGTTACAATCGGAAACATTTGGCTTCCACATAATACAGAGAATAAATTGATAGATTGCTATCTCAATCTTACAAATGAAATTGTGTGTATTAACTCTATTGGAGAAAATGTATTGCAGAGACTATCGGGTGCTGACTTTGACAGTGATACAATAATGTTAACAGATAACGAAAAACTTATTCGTGCAGCTAAAAGAAATTATCACTTATTCAAAACGCCAACATCGTTTGTCAGTTCAACTAAAGTAAAAAGATATTATACACCTGAACAACAAGCAGATCTTGATATTAAAACATCTGTAAATAAAATTGGTGAGATTGTCAATTTGTCACAAGAGTTAAATTCTTTACTTTGGGACAAGATGTATCATGGAGCCACTTACAACGACATAAAAGAATTGTATTATGATATATGTCAATTAGATGTGATGTCTGGAATCGAAATTGATAAGGCAAAGAAAGAATTTATCATCAATAATGGTAAAGAGCTGGATAAGTTACGTGAAAAATATGATGAGTTTGTGCGTGAATATGAAGAGAATGAAGAAGGCGAATTAGTAAGAGGTAAAAAGCGTATGCCACACTTCTTCTCTCATATTTCTAAACAAAAGGGATATTATAATCCTGACAAGAAACATTATTGTAAATGTCACACCTCGATGGATTATTTGCAGACCATTATCAATGGATTCAAAATTAAAAATCCGTATAAAAAGGATTGGCTTCCATTTGTATCTATATTAAACAACTCAAAGTATTTTAGTACACATGTTAATCAAAAGCAGATAAATCGAATTTATAGTATTTTAAAGAAATATATAAATGAACGAAAAAATATATTTGCTATTGATTCAGATTCAAGAGAAGAAAGAAATGATAAGGCAAATAAGCTTAAAGTTGATTTAATCGCAGATATCGAATCGGAAACAATCGGCTTTTCAACATTATATCGTTTACTTTCTTCTCTTGAAGACAAAGAAAATTCTCAAATTAAAAATCTTCTATTAGAAATTTTATATCTTTGTGGAAATGATAGTTTTAATAAAGCTATTATCCAATCTAAAAAAGAAATTTCCCAATTAGATGATAACGGATCTGATATTAAAATATTTGATATTGGGTTCAAAATTACAAAAAAACAAGTAAATTCGCAAATCGAGTAAGTCTTAGATAACGAATTTCGTGACCAAATTTATTTTACATAGGAGAGGGTAGTTTTCTGCTTATTATTTTTGATGATTACTACCCTACTTCATTGTATTTCAAAGGAGTGATTTACAATACAACAAGAAAAAAAATATTACAATCAACGATTTATAATAAATCAAATTCAAAACGATACAGGCTGCTCTGCGAGAGATATTGGAAGAATATTATCATCTTTGCGAGATTTGGTAAAGGATAAACTTAGTGATAGTGAAGATAGTGAATTAAAAATATTCCCTGGACTAAAAGTAACTTCAAGATATATACCAACTGAGCAGTCTAATCTTAATTTCTGTAATAATGGAACAATCAATTCTGATTTTCTATTATATCTTAATGGTGAATTCAGTCATAGATTCAAAGAAGAAATAAAACAATTACATAATGAAAAACAATGAAATCAGCTTTTCTTAGCTGATCAAACAGAGAATATATAATTGTCGAGAGACATTATAATATTTCGTCTAACACATAGCTATAAATCATTGCTGTGATGCTATGTGAAAAACTTGTATATGTGTGCGCCAAACCAGGTAAGTGCAGCAAGCGAGCCTGTACCATGTACGTTCTGTGGAAGATATATGGATTCATGCCTACGGGTAGCAAATCAAGGCGTTTTCAAACAGATAATACATTTCATAAAAACAACTCTTCTTTTAGCAGTAGTTGTATTTTCGTTCTGAAGGTATGACTACTGCACTCTTTTTTGGGAATTAGTTCAGTTTGGTAGAACGCCTGATTTGGGTTCAGGAGGTCGTGGGTTCAAATCCTACATTTCCAACTCTTCTGCTATTTTGCAGGGAATAAATCAAAGGATGTGAAAATTATTAAACAGATTTCTAAAAATGAAATTGCAAAATTATTATCTGAAGGTGTAATTAGAAACACAAGACGAGGATATGTAGATCGTAATGGTGAACAAATCGGCTACTATCGTACTAAAGGTGTTGCAAGAAAGCGTTACATCGAAGATAAGTATGTTAAGTAGGTTCTGTCTATGAAAAATCGAATTAAATATAAAGGTTTTTACATAGATAAAACTGAAAACGGCTATCGTATATGCAGAAAAGACGACACAGAAAAACATACTCATATGAAAAATCTTAATCCATCATATAAACTTATAGACAATGTGCTATCAAATAAAATTCCTACTCGTTGTGGGTGCTACTATTTGGAGTCACATATTCGTTTGAGTTATGATGAAAATTATATTAGGAAAATTCGTGAGTATATCAAAATAAAACAAAATAAAACGAAACAAATGTATTTTAATCCTGGCAGAAAGCGTTCTGGTGGGAATTTTTGATTTTATGGAGGAAAAGGAATTATGGCAGCTAGTAAATTAAAGTTTACAAGAACAACTACAGATAAATTAACAGTAAAGACAGGTACACTCTCAGAGGATTGTACTACTATTACATATACTGATGAAAATGATATGGAACAGGAAGTAAAAGTAGCCGATCTGCTTACATCATTTAAGAATCAGGTAATTGATTTTACTGTTGCATTAAAAACAGATGAGGAGCTGGATGTTCCGTCTGATGAAGAGTAGAGAGTTGGTGAATGATTGTTTAATATTGAAAAATTCAAAGAAGAACTTTCAAAATATGGACTAACTCTTGAAACATATGACAAGATTATCACAGATATTGATTCAAAAATTGATGGTGAAAATGACTACGATTGGTCAGAAATCAAGGATAAATATGGAATTAACTGCAATTCAGATACCATTCGTAAGTCCTCTTCTACTCCTTTTGGAGGTAAGATGAGAAGCGAATATGAAAAGTATAAGATCAGATTGAATAAAACAGAAAATAATTCTGATAGTGAATTGGATGTAAAAATTCAAGAACTAAGACGAGAACGAATTAAATTGCAAACAAGCAATGTAGAAAGAAATCGTCTTGATAGGTCTGAAGCACGACAAGAAATGTATTATGAATATGTTGGAAATGTGGCTCAGACTTTACCATTGCCAGACTTTCAACCAATTGACGATAATGTTCATCATGAAATCAATTATCTTGTTGGTTTAGCGGATATTCATTATGGTGCAACATATAAAAGTATCAATAATGAATATTCACCAGAGGAAGCAAAAAGACGATTTGAATATCTTACTTGCAGATTAATTCATTTTATACAAGAAAAACACATTACAACATTAACAGTTGTTTCGTTAGGAGATTTGATCCAAGGCGTACTTAGATTAAGCGATTTAAAAATTAATGATAGCTCTATTGTAAAGGCTACAGTAGAGGTTTGCCGATTGATTGCACATATGCTTAATGAATTATCTGCATATACAAATATTACATATTATCATACACCATCTGCCAATCATACTCAACTTCGAGTATTAAATGCTAAAGCATCAGAACTCGCAGATGAAGATTTGGAATATTTAATGGGTAATTATATTAAAGACTTATGTGCGAATAATGAAAGAATTACAGTTCATTTAGCAAAAGAAGGAAATGATTTTATAGAAATCTATATTCCTGGTAATGAGATTATTGCTATGCATGGTCATCAGTTAAAAAATATTGAAAATGCAGTTAAGGATATAAGTATTTTACATAAGAAGTTCTATGATACGGTGATTTTAGGACACTATCATTCTGGCAAGGAAATTCCATCTCATGAGGGAATACTTGGTGATGCAGAAGTTCTTATCAATCCATCTTTTGTTGGTTCTGATCCGTATAGTGATAAACTATACAAGGGAAGTAAGGCTTGTGTTAAAGTATATGGTTTTGACAAATTATTTGGACACACTGAAACATATAAAATAATTTTGAATTAAATAAAATCTATGGATGTAAATTTATTAACATTCAGTTAGATTAAAAAGAGATTCTTTAAGAGGGTACGGATAGCACCTTTCCCCCTAGTGGGGGACATAAAATATAGTATGGACGCTCGGCAATAGGTGATATGTTGTCAGCTATCTAAAATAAATTTCACATGTTACGTTTTCGTGACATAAATAGACCAGAACTCGACTGGCATTAATAAACGGGAATAACTTCGGTTAATATATTATCTATTTTTGTTGTTTTATGCAATTTTGGATAATATTTTATCTAGTCTTTATGAGGGAGTGGACTCATTGAGCCGCTACCCTCTTTTTTGATTGAAAAAAATAAACTAATTGAGAAAAAGGAGAATTTTAAAAATGGTAAAGAACGAATTTATTACAAAGGTACAGGATAAGATTGAACTAGAGGTTTCTAAGAAGGATTTAAATGCAATTTTTGATGGCATGGTTGCTGTTATTAAGGATGCTGTTATTGCTGGTGATACAGTTACTATCCCAGAGATTTGTAAGATCTCAAACAAGGATGTCCCGGCTAAGTCAGGTATTACTAAGTTAGGTGGAGTTGAGAAGCCATGGAGTAAGCCTGCACATAAGGAAGGTTGCGTTAAGGCAGTTAAGTCTTTAAAAGACATTTTTGAGTAATCTGAAAGGATGTGATTATTATAAAAACATTACATTTTGAAGATTATGAAGACTTTGCTTGTGATGTTTCAGACGTATATGAGCGAGTAAAATCTGATGATGAATATAATTCAGTAGACGTTATTGCAAAGTATGAAGATGCGAAGAATATCCTTGCTGAGTTAGTAGAGAATGGTTACGATCTGGCTCATATTTCAGATTTCGCTCGACCAGATCATGATAATTACAATGATGAGTATCTTATTGCTTTAGATCATGAAGGTATTTGGTGTGAACCTGCTAAACGTGAAAATGGATACTTATATGCTACAGGAGTAGTTTGTTATGTAATGGATAATTGTAATTCAAAAATTATTTCAAGTATCCAGTCTAAGGTGGTATATGAAGTCAGTATTGGTGATGATAATTGTGATGGTGACTGTGCCCACTGTGATTGCAAGGAAATTGATAAAGATTACTATTCTATCAATGGCAAGCAGGTGTCTCAGGCAGAGTTCGAGAAGAAGACAAAAGAAATTCGGAAGACTTATGATTCATTAAATGATTGGCTTGATATAGCAGACGCATTTTCAGAGATTTACAAGCGGTTAATGAACTATGAGTGTTATCTGGATAAATTAGATGAATCATTTTGGTATTAACTAATAAGAAATATGGGAGTGTGTGGTGTACGCTGCACACTCTTTTTGTATGGGGCGTGTTTGGTTCTCGCTGAGTTCGATTCTCAGGTGTCCCATTAATTCGATGTTTTATATACGGATTGGGAGATGTTAAATCGGCAACGAACTTTATATGGAAACAGAGAATAAATATATGTGCTCATGATTGGTGTCATAGCTGATTGTGGGATTTATGGAGAGATAGTTAGGAAGTCATGAGCCTGACGAAAGTGTAACCTCATTCGCACTTCTCTCCTATTTTTATGGAATGAGGAGAAATGAGGAAATAAATTATGGGGTTAATATTACCACAAAAAGTAAAAGTTAAAATTAGTAGTGCTAATTGGAAACATTTTGAAGAGCTTGGATATAAAATACCAAGAAAAATAGGTGATAAAAATAAAATTGTAGCAGATACCACTGCTTATATTAATGTAAATGTAGAAGATTTGTCATATCGCTCTCATCAATTAGTAGAAATTAAATGTGATTATTGTGGCAAATTAGACAAATTAAAATATTATGATGTTTATAGACAAATAAATGGAACTGTTTGTAATAAGATATGTTGTTCTAATCCAGATTGTAAGAAAGAAAAGGCATCTTATATTAGACGATTTAATGCTGATAAAAAATCAAATATAACAAACACATCTTATAGAGATAAAGATTGGTTATATAATGAATATATCATTCTTGATAAATCAGCAGAGAAAATATCAGAAGAAACTGGTCTTAATTTAAGGACATTGAAACAGTATATACATGATTTTGGGTTTACAACTAAAAATGGAAGAAAAACTAAAAATATTACTAAAGAGGAATTATATGATTTATATATAGAGCAAAAAATGACCACTCTCGAAATAGGACAATTTTATAACCTTGGAGATACTACTATTGGTGCTCTTTTAAAGAAATATAATATTCCTATATATTCGCAATCTGAACGAATGATAGATTATTATTATGAAAAAGGTGGAATTAAAAAAGCTCGTAAAATCGCAAATGATGAAGAAAATCGTATATTGGCTTCGTGTAGACAACAAGGTATTTCAAGAGAAGAATTTACAGGATTTTTAACTTCTGAAAATTCTCGTATACGAGGTCGAGTAGAATATTTTGATTGGAGAAAATCTGTTTTTGAAAGGGATAATTATACCTGTCAATGTTGTGGTCAACATGGTGGAAAATTAAATGCACACCATATTAAAAATTTTAGCGATAATCAAGATTTAAGGTTTGATATAGACAATGGAATTACGCTGTGTTTTAATTGTCATAGTTTAAAATCAGAATATGGTTTTCATAGATTATACGGACAGCATAATAATACAAAAGAACAATTAGATGAATATATAAAAATGCGACAAGAAGCAGTTAGTTAATGATACTACTGCTTCTTTTTGTTATGAAAGGAAGTGAGAAAATGGCAGAACGAAGCAAAAGAATTGTAATGTATGATGAAGATAAACTTGAACATATAAATCCTGATACTTTGAAATTATTTCAGAAATATCAAGTGGATATGTCTATTCGTGATTTATCCGAAAACACAATAAAAGCTTATAATATAGACCTTAAACAATGGTTTATTTACATGTATGATAATCAATTCAATTTATCTGTATTAGATGCAACAGATGAAGATCTCGAAGAATATTTCTACTGGCGTAAACAGCAAGGTAATAATGTTTGCAGACAACGTAGAGTAATGTCATCAATTTCTGCTTTCTATAAATTTTTAAGAAAGAAAAAGCTTATCAAAGAATCACCTACTGAGTTTTTGGAACGCCCAAAACAAGGTCAGGCTATTATGAAACAAACATTCTTGACCATTGAGCAAGTAAATGAGCTGCGTCAAAAGCTTGAAGAATATGGAGATATACAATTACAGACATACATCATGTTTGGGTTATCTACTATGGCTAGAGTAAATGCTATGGCTCATTTAAGATGGGAACAAGTTAATCTTGATGAGCGTATGTGTACAGATGTATTAGAGAAAGAGCGAAAAATAGTTGATTTGTATTTCTCAGAAGAAGTTGAAGGATTATTAAGAAAATTAATCGAGTACAGAAAAGAGAATAATATAAATGACCACGGATGGGTATTTATTACGCCTTATGTAACTGATGAAAAATGTATTCAGGGTGGTACATTAAATGATTGGTGTAAAAAGGCAGGTAGAATGATTGGTGTTCCTACGCTTCATGACCATGACTTACGACATTCTGGAAGTAACATTTTAAAAGAACTTGGTATGGAATTACAGGATATCGCTGAATTACTCCATCATTCTAGTACGGAAACTACGGTTAAGCATTATTTATCTGTAAATAAAAAGAAAGTGAAAGAGAATAAAGATAGGTTTGCTTTCTAATCAGAATACTGAGGATGCCGATGAAGCTTTTGTCTAAGACTTCGTTTAATTCCCTCTTGCATCACACAATTTTATGTGTTACAATACAAGTCAAAGAAACAAGCAAATCCCCGTTAAACGGTTTGAGCCAATAATCAAAAAATGGCTAAATATAAAACAAAATACTTAACACATTAATGACCGTGCTTTGGCGAGTGGCGGTCATTTTTGTGTATCAATTTATCTACAAGTCTTACTAAGTATGTAGCAATGACACTACCTACTGTTCCGACAATTAATGCGACAAAAATATCTATTATGTTATCCTCCTTTCTTATTATTTCCTTGAAAGGATTTATATAAACAGGATCATCACTGTTCCTGGGATAACTCAAAACCGCCTAACCATCTCAATCTAGCCAAAATCAAAATGTTGGGAACTTGCTTGTCTTTTCTATTATAACTCATACGATATTTTCTGTCAAAATATTCCATTTAGTAGAGAATAATTAGATATAGCCGAATGCTCTGAAACCATAAGAACTCAACAAGGCTCTGTGAAAATCAGATAGACTAACAGACCGATAGCACTGTATTATCCAAATAAAGCCCTTATAAACAGGCACGAAAGGCATATATGAAAAGGTGACGACAATGTAGAGAATAAATAAAAAACCTTAAGTGGGCAACCAAACAGAGAATATATAAGTATCACATCTTGGCATTTGCTATTCATGTAGTATTGTAAGCCCATACCTACCCTATCAACATCTAGGATCTTCGGTATCTCTCAACCTTCAGAAATGAGAAGATGTTCGTGCTTCTCTGCGTTAATGAGAACCATTATTATGATTAAAACTGTCCACAGAGTTTTGTAAGAAATGGCAAATTGTCTTTTCTGATTTTTACAATTGGAATTTTGACGGATAAGAGTCATTAAACCTTATCGAGTGGTCTTTGTTCCGAAGACTGAAAATATGCGGAGAATGATAAAGTAAACGGTTGTTCATACACATATCATGCATTTGACGTACTATAAGTACGAGTTAGGAATGATCAAATAATATATTATTCAGGTCACCAGCATGAAAGGATCATGCGTCTCTCCTATAGAGAGAAGATTTCGGTTCGAGTCCGTTGTGGCGTTGCAACTGGATAATATTTTTAGAGAATTTTCAATATTCTCTTTTTGTCGGTCGGCTGATAATCGATTGGCAATAGATCTTATCAATCTATATAATAAGGAGAGGTCGTTCCTCTTCTATTCTGCTGTCTTAGCTCAATTGGATAGAGCATGGTTCTTCTAAAGCCAAGGTTGTAGGTTCAAATCCTATTGGCAGCTTTTCTAATTCTATTATTTTGGAGGTAATTTATAGATGTATAAAATATTAATTAAATATAACTCTGTGCTTGGAAGAGAATTTTATCAAATGTATCAGATTCAGACTGAAGGTTCTCCATCAGAACTAATTGAATATTCAACGGATGATTTGGGCGAGTTGAAAAATACAATTAAAGAGCTTGATCGAGAATATGGATATAAAAATATTCGTGTCATTAAGGATGTGACATACAATGTTGGAATAACCGTGGATGAAATTAAGACTGCTACTCCATCCGAGGATGATCGTTTAAAAAAGTAACTAAATATGAAGTGAGAAAGAGTCATTTCCTTTGGAGGTGGCTCTTTTATTATGGTCAGATGTCCGAGTCTGGTTTATGGTGCTTCCATGCTAAGAAAGTGTGCATATATTTGCACCGTTGGTTCAAATCCAACTCTGACCGTTAAGTACAAAAATAAAAGAGAGGCTTGCACCTCTCTTTAAAAACTGAATAGTATCTATTTGCGCACCCTTTACACCCAGTAAATCCGGATAACGCTTGCACCATGGCACAAAAATTGTGCCAAGGCTTGCTTACCACACTACTTGTTTGAAAAAGTAGAGAATAATTATAAAGAAAAACATTTTTACAATTCCTCTAACTATTTCATCAAAGAAGCCATTCTTTTGTAAAAAATTATAAATGGAATGTTTCTTTGTTTTTAAGTATGAAGCAATTCTTTTTACTGGGTGTTTCATAGAAGCCTCCATTCTTAAATACTATTCAGTTGTCAAGTTTCAATTTATGGGTTAAGTATACACTTTTCTCTACCCAAAATCAAGACTGAAAAGAGAATAAATATATAGCCGACTATGAGAGGATTGTTACTGTTTCGATTGCAGGTAATTGGATTATAGATGGAAGACATATGGAAGTCATGAGCCATATGAGTTGGTAATCGCTCGCACCACTCTTCCATCTTTTTATAAATAAGCGAGCAAGAAAGTGAGCGAAATAATTATGGCAAGTAAAAAATGGACAATTCAAGAAGATGAAATATTAAAACAGGTATATGATAAAATGTCATATCCAGAAATTGTAGAAAAATATTTTCCAGAAAGAACAGTTCCAAGTGTACGAGGAAGAATAAAAACACTTGGATTAGAATCAAAAACTTTTAGATGGTCTGATGAAGATATTGCTTTACTGACAGAGAAATATGAAAATGGAATGTATGTAAAAGACATTCAAAAGAATTATTTTCCACAGTTGACACTATCACAAGTAACAAGTAAAGCAAGCGTTTTACACTTAAAACATAAAGTCAGTTGTGTATGGTCGATTGAAGAAGACGAAATTCTTAAAGATAAATTTGCAAATTATACTAATGCAGAATTACATGATTTGTTCTTACCAAATAAAACTGTTCGTGCTATTGAAGCAAGAGGAAGAAAATTATCTCTCAATAAAGCAGAAATTGTATGGACTGTTAAGGAAGATAATTTATTAAAGCAAATTTATGGAACTGCAAAGAATGATGACTTGATAAATTATTTTTCAAAAACATATAGTGCGATTTTACGCAGAGCTGGTGAATTAAATCTTAAACAAGATTACATTCCTTGGACTGAGGAAGAAATCTCATATCTTAACAAATACTATTCACAAGATATTTCTTTAGAAGAAATTCACAATAAATATATTCCCAATCGAACAATTTCAGAAATTACTGGTAAAGCTAATTCTATTGGTTTATTAAGGAATGAAAAACCGAGAGAATGGACTGATGAAGAAATTGATATATTGAAGAAATATTATAATACATATTCTGCTGATGTTCTGATTGAAAAATTCTTTCCTGATAGAAAAATTGGACAGATAGATAAAAAGAAAGCAGAACTTGGTTTAGTTGTAACAAATCGTTTTAGAAATGGTGAGTTATATTGGACTGAGGATAAATTAGAATTATTATTTAATGAATATCCATATATGAATACAGAAGAGTTCTATAATAAATATTTTAAAGATGATATGAGCTTATCTGGCTTGTATGGAAAAATAAATAGTCTTGGTATTAAGAAAGATGAAGAATTTGTCACTGGTTGGACTTCAGAACAAGATCAATTTTTGAAGGATAATTATAGAAATATGAACTATTCTGTTTCTGATATTGCTGAAATACTAGGTAAAGATGAGTCGTCTGTTCAATATAGAGCTGTTAATGTATTTGGAATATGTAGAAAAGATGAATTATTCTCAGAAGATGAACGAGAAATGATTCGCAAGTTATATCCAGATAATAGAACGAGTGATTTTATTGATAAATTTCCTGGTCGAACTGTTGATCAATTAGAAAGATATGCTAGACGAATGGGAGTCAAGAAAACTAAGGATTATATCAGATGGGTAACACTTGAAGGTACGAAGAATAGTATTGAAACTTCAAAGCCACAACAAATGATAAATGATTTATTGGACGAAATGGGTATTAAATATATTGGTGAATATAATTGCAAATATTATTTAGTAGATCATTATTTATCTGATTATCATTTAATGATTGAGGTACAAGGTGATTTTTGGCATTGTAGTCCTCTCCTATCTGGTAAATCAAATACTTCTGGTATTAAGGGAAATTTAATAAAGGATAAACGTAAACATACCTATATCAAAAATAAGTATGGTATTGAAGTTTTATATCTTTGGGAAAAAGACATAAATGAAAATTTTGAATTATGTAAAAAACTCATAGAGTTATACATAAAAAATAATGGAAAATTAGAAAATTATCATTCTTTCAATTATGTTTTGAATGAGAATAATGAACTTGAACTTATAAAAGAAAAATATGTAGTTGGATATTAAGAAGAGTATCAGCTGGTACTCTTCTATTTTTATTGGAATGAAAGGAAGTGAAATCTATGGCTAATTTACGCCAAGCCAAAACAGACGAAGAAATTAAGAAATTAACCGTAAATTCGGTTAAATCTGCATATCATGATTTAGCCCTAGATTACAATCATATTCTTAATGGTGATTATATATATTGTCCTCATTGTGGGAAATGGAAATCTGTTAGGTGCTATTATTCTTCAACCGAGTCAAAAGATGGGATTGAACATCTGGCATGTAAGGAATGTATTCTTGATATGTGTACAGATATAACAAAAGATGGAACTCGTATTGATAACAAACAAAAAACTATGGATACATTTAGAAGATTAAACTGGGTATTTGTTGACGCTGATTATACGGCACAATTAAATGCTTTAGCGGAAGGTGTCGGAGAAAAAATACGTTCAACGGCTGCACAGCAATTTATTGTAATGGTTAAATCTTTACCACAATATAAAGGGAAAACATGGGTTAATTCGGAATTTGATATAGAGGACGAAAGTGTACCATCAGAAGCTAATACAAAAATTGTAAAAAAGACATTAAAAGATGCAAAAAAGAGATTTGGTAATTATAGCAACGATGATCTTATGTTTCTTGAAAATGAATACCAAGACTGGATTCAGAGGTATCCTTGTGAAAATAAGGGACAAGAAGTTTTGTATAAACAAATATGTTTTATTGAATTAAATATAGATAAAGCTCAAAAAGAAGGAAAAGATACAAAAGACTTATTAAAGAGTTTGCAAGATGTAATGACTTCATTGCAAATTAAACCATCTCAAAATAATTCAAATACTCTCACAGAAGCTAAAACATTTGGACAGCTTATTGCTAAGTGGGAAGAATCTAAACCAATTCCAAAACCAGATGAGGATTTTAAAGATGTTGATCATATCTCCGAATATGTAGATGTATTTATGCGTGGACATCTTGCTAAAATGATGGGACTTAAAAATGGCTATTCTGAAAAATATGATTCTTATATATCTCAATATTCTGCAAAGAAACATGAATATGAAGAAGACGAAACATCTCCGTCTATGTATGATCAGATATTTGGAAGTGACTTGAATGAGTGATACCTTAACTGTTCAAGAACAACTTGACCTTGACAAAGAACAGCGAATTATGGAAACAGTCGCTTGGAGATGTGCATATTATAGGGCTAATCCAAATCGCTATATATCTGAGGTTTTGGGAATAAATCTTAAACCATTCCAAAAAATAATTATCCATGAAATGTTTCATAATAATTTTACTATGTACCTCGCAGCTCGTGGTCAAGGTAAGACTTTCTTAACTGCCCTTTTCTGCTGTGTACTTTGTGTTCTGATGCCGAAATCATTTATTGTGGTGAGTTCTGGAACGCTAAAACAGGCGAATGAGGTTCTACTCAAGATCCAAGATATGTTTATGCGTGATTCGGTAATCTTGGCAAGTGAAATTGAATTTTGTCATGTAGGACAAAACGATGCCACGATACAGTTCAAGAACGGATCATGGATAAAAACGAGGACTTCTTCACCAAACTCAAGATCGGCACGTGCGACTTGCATAATCGTAGATGAATTTCGCATGGTTGACAAAGAAGTATTGGATACAGTTTTAAGACGTTTCCTTGCAGATCCACGTCATCCTAAATATCTCGATAAGAAAGAATATAGACATTTACAGGAAAGAAACAAAGAAATATATTTGTCGTCCTGTTGGTTAAAGTCTCATTGGAGCTGGGATAAGGCAAAAGATTTTACTGTTGCAATGTTAGATGATACAAAACGCTACTTCATCACAGGGCTTCCTTATCAGGCATCAGTCCAAGAGGGATTGTTAAATATTTCTGCTATCGAAGATGAGATGGAAGAAACAAGTTTCAATCCTCTTTCTTGGCAAATGGAAATGGACTGCTTATGGTTTGGTGATATAGATGGTAGTCTTTTTCAATTTGATGAAATATCAAAGAGAAGAAAAATTAAAAATGCTTTTATGCCATTAAAATTTTATAATGATCGCATTATCGTTCCTCAATTATCAGACACGGAAGAACGAATTATGTCAGTCGATGTTGCATTAATGGCTTCTACAAAGAAGAAACAAAACGATGCTTCTAGTATTTTTATTAACAGTGCTATACAAACAGATGAGGTGTCTTACAATTCCCATTTTGTTTTTGCAGATTCGTTTGAAGGATTAACTACGGATGAGTTAGGAATTATTGTAATGAGATATTTTTATAAATACAAATGCACTCAACTTGTTTTAGATACAAATGGTATTGGGTTAGGCGTATATGATTTTATATGTAAAGATCAATACGATAGTGAAACGGGTGAAACCTATCCTGCTCTTATGTGTTGTAATGATTCTGATATGTCTGCAAGATGTAAAGCTAAAGATGCAAAAAAGGTTGTTTGGTCGGTAAAAGCTACGGCTGCATTTAATAATGAAATTTGTGTATTACTGAGAAATGGTATACAAAATGGGAAAATAGATTTCTTAATTTCTGAGCAAAATGTTGATGAGGTATTTAAAGAAAATGTTAAAGGATTTTCTAAAATGTCTATTCGTGACCAAGCAATGTTACAGTTGCCATATATACAGACAACAATGGCAGTATTTGAGTTAATTAAACTCGACCATGAAATTAAAAATGGTCAGATAAAAGTTAAAGAAATATCTGGTATGAGAAAAGATAGATACTCTTCTATCGCATATAATTTCTGGTGTGCTTGTCAATTGGAATTAAAATTGAAACCTAAGACACAAGATACACAATCATTAGTTTCAAAACTTACAATCCGTAAAGCAAAATATAATTAAGGAGGTGCATTATCAAATATGCCTAGACCTAAGAAAGTAGATGCAAATTCTAATGCACCTGCTAAAGTAAATAACTCACAGAAGAAAACTACTTCTTCTACTCCAAAACAACCAACCGCAAATGAAATGCGTGAATGGTATGAGAAAAATAAAAGTAGACTTGAACGTTATGAAGACGCAACAAGTGCAATTACAAGTCTTCGAGACATTCAAAAATCCAAGACATATACTACAATCAGTAATTATTCTAAAGAAGATGTAAAAGATTATATTAAAAATATTTCTTCTAGTGAAGCAAGTCTTAGAAGTTTATCTCGTTATCTTTATTATCGTTCAGAAATCTACTATCGTCTTTGCAAATATTATGCAAATCAAATTGATTTATCTATTCGTAACATAGTTCCCCCATTTATAATTTCAGATAATAATGACGTAAAATCCACATTGCAAAAGTATCAGGAAACAGTTGATGTTGTAGATACTCTTGGATTGAATTATGAGTTTCGTAAAGCTGCATCTATAACACTTCGAGAAGACGCATTTTATGGATGTGCTTATTATACTGAAGGACAAGGAATGTTTATTCTTCCGCTAGATCCATCATATATGAGAATTGCAGGTGTATTTCCTGATGGTTCATTTGCATGTGCAATGGATATGAGCTATTTTAAGCGAAATTCCGAACTATTGGAATATTGGGGAGAGCCATTCAATAGTATGTGGAACACATATCAGAGTACAAATGAAAAATATCAGCTAATCCCAGAAGAATATAATGTATGTATTAAATTCAGATCTGAGGATTGGGAAACAATCGTTCCTGTACTTACTCCTATATTCTTATCATTAATTGACCTTATGGATGCTTCTGATTATCAGGCAGTTCAACAAGCAGCCAACATTTATAAATTGGTGTGGCTTGAAATGAAAACTATGGGTAAAGATGTAGATGATTGGGCTGTGAATCCAGATATAATGATTCAATATTTCAATCGTATGCTTGAAGAAGCATTACCACCATATATATCTGCTGCTATTGTTCCTGGCGAATTACACGAGATAAGTTTTCCAGATGATGCAACTGGCGATGTTACAAAAGTTGAAAAAGCTACAAAAGAAATTCTCAATACGGCTGGTGGTGCTCAGATATTGAATTTAAACTCTGCATCGAACTCTACTGCTTTTAAGTATGGTGTTCTTGCAGATTCCACATTTTCTATTTCAACTCTTATTCCACAGATTCAAGCTATTGTTAATAGACTTTTATCTAGTTGGATATCTGAACCTTGTAAGGTTAAATTCTTTGATGTTTCCATTTATCAGAAAGATGACTTTAAGAAATCAATCCTTGAGTCTTGTCAAAATGGACTTCCAAACAAGATTTTATACAACACATTAAATGGTGTATCTGAGAAAGATACCCTTGCTATGAATTTCTTAGAAGAAGATTGCTTGAATCTTGGTGAAAAACTTAAACCGTTTAGCACATCATATACACAATCTGGTGATAATCAAGGTGGTGGTCAAGAAAAAGACCAATCAGATTTAAGTGATGAAGGACTCAAAACAAAAGACAAAGATAAGAACAATAAATAAGGAGTAGATAGATTATGGAACAGAAATTTATAACAACCAAAGATATCCTTACTGCTACTCTCTTATCTCAGCAAGGATATCAACAGGTACAAAATTCTAATGGTATTTATGTATTTTTGAATACTGACAAGTTTCGGTTTTCAAATGATATAGATATAACAAAAATTCAGTATAGCAACATGCTAACATTCTAACCACTCTCCTACTTTGAGTGGTATATCAATAAAGAAAGGAGGAATAGGTTAAATAATGCCAAAAAAGAAGAAAAGACGAATTATGTCTATTGATGAGCTGTATGAGTTCTGTTTAAAGAACAATTTTGCTCATTTTGATAGTAATGAATTCGGTAAAGAACTTATGGTTCGTATGAATGGTAATTTTGAAAAAACTTCCAAGGATGAAGATAAACATAAAGAATCTCTTACTCCATTCGTTAGTCGTGCATTTCACGATCATGTCAATCTCAATAAGTCGGAAATCTCTGAAGAATCTTTTAATGAAAATGTCCCATCGGCAAACTTTCGCCCAATTTTAGCACATATCACTACCAACTCAGATAATGAATTAGATTTCGGTAGCCATGATTATTATGTAACTACTGACAAAGATGGTAATGACAAAGTTGTATATGAAGAACAGCCTATCGGCGTTATTGATGGTACAAAAACTATTATTGAATATGATGAAGACGCTAACGTAAATCGTGCAGTTTTGCATGGTTATTTATACGATGAGTATTGTCAAGATGCAATTGAGATTCTAAATAGACGTGGAACTGTAGATTGTTCAGTGGAATTATGCATTAGAGAATTATCATTTAATACTGCTAATAAAACATTACAGTTAGATGATTTTTATGTATCAGGTCTTACTCTTCTGTCAAAGGATGTATCCCCTGGTATGGCAGGAAGTAATTTCAAAATTGAAGATTTTGCTGTAAATGCGGAAACAGTAACATTTAACACAGACAATAAATTGGTTGAAACTTTAGAGAAATTAACTAATATTCTTGAGAGTTTTGATATAAATCAAAAATCAAAGGAAGGAGGAACAAATAACAAAATGACAAAATTTGAAGAGTTGCTTGCCAAATATGGTAAGACTGCTGAAGACGTAACATTCGACTATGCAGAAATGTCAGATGAAGATCTTGAAGCAAAATTCGCTGAGATGTTCGATAATGACAATTCAGACGGAGACAATTCAGATAACGGAGAATCTGGTGAGCCTTCCAATGATGGAGAAGGTGATGGCGAAGGAGCTTCTGATCTAGATGGTAATGAAGGAGAAAGCCAGACTTTTGAAAAGATTATTCGTACATATGAAATCAGTCATGAAGATACAAGATATGCACTTTACCAGCTTTTATCTGAATATGAAGACGCTGATAATGAGTGGTACTTTATCAACGCTGTTTACGATGATCATTTTACATATGAGAACTGGAATGGTGATAAAATCTTCGGTCAGAACTATACAAAAGACGGTGATAATGTAGCTTTTGATGGAGAAAGATACAATTTACATCGTGAACTTTTAACAGATAGTGAATTTGCAGAGTTACAGTCTATGCGTTCAAACTACGCTGCACTCAAAGAGTTTAAGGAGACAGCAGAAAAGAATGAACTTCATGCAAAGCGTGAGGAAATTCTTGCAAATGAAAATTTTGCTTCTATTTCTGAAAAAGATGAAGAAGGAAAATTCATTAATAAGGATTTTGAGAAACTGTATACAAATATGGATAACTACTCTCTCGAAGATTTAGAGAAGGAAGCAAAACTTATCTATGCGGATTCTAATATGAAAACTTTTGCAGCTACCACCGATAAAACTCAGAAAAAGTCAACCGTAAAAGTATTTGCTAATGTAAACAAGTCTAAGATGGATAACCGTTACGGAAATCTTTTTAGTAAATAAAACAAGAAATATAAATCAATGTAATGACACTCAATTTGAGTGTCTTTTTTAATGCAAAAATTTAAGGAGGAAAAATAAATGATTCAGATGACTATTGCAAAACATGCAGTGGCTTTCCCTTCTAAAGTTCTCGCAAGAGATGGTGGAAAGCATATTTATAACATTCAGTTAGCAGAAGCAGCAAGTGCTTATGTAGACAACGGATGGTTCGTTGGTAAGGGTGAATTCGTAGAGTTAGATCTTTATAAAGCAGCAGCACCTACTTCATTTGAAGGAAAGGTCGTTGGTAAGGCAAATAATGGGAATTTCTATGTAGAAGTAGTAACTCCTGGAGATGCCCTGTTTGTATACCAGGTGCCAATGATCGAGGAGACATATAGCAACACATTTAAGAAAGAAAGCAACTATACAAATGCTCCTACTCAGGTAGTTAGAGCTTATGAACTCGCAGTTGGTGATGTAGTTGAAATTTCAGCAGATGGATTTTCTGGTGAAATCGCTGTTAAAGACGGTGTTGAACTCAAAGCCATTTCTGGTGTAACTGCCGCTATGCAGCTTACAAAGAAAGCCTAATTTTTGAGAAAGGAGAAATAAATAAATGTTAGATACAAGTGTAAAAAATCTTATGTTTGACCTCGGTGCAGGTCGTGAAATTTATGATGCCGATTCTAATCGTGTAATTTCTAAGGCAGAAGCTAGTGACACAATTAGACAGGCTTGTTTTGAATACCTTGGACTTACCAAGGATTCTTCTAATAAGCAGATTAAGAGAGCATTAAATTCTGAGAGAGGAACACAGTTCTTCGAGGTAATTGAGGAAATTATTGATACTCAGATTGCTCATGGTCTTTCTGAGAATGAGTTTTTCAACAATTATGTTGAGGCAAAGAATATGAAAGATGGAGACGTAAATGAATTCTGGGCTGATGATGAAGTATTACTTACTGTAAGCAAGGTCAGCGGTGACGCACATGACTTATCCATTCAGCGTTTAGGTTCTGGTCAGTCTTATCATGTTGATACAGCAGTATATGGTATCAAGGTTGGTGGAGATATTCGTCTCTTCTTAACTGGTCGTAAGGATTGGGGTGCTTTCGTGGATGCGGTTGTTAAGGCTTATATCCAGAAGGTTCAGACACTCATTTCTTCTCAGTTTGCAAATGGTGTAAACCTTATTCCTGTTCCTGCTACTCTCAAGGGTACTGGTGCTTTAGCTGCTTCTACAAAGGCTCAGTTTGATGCAATTATCGAAAAGGTTGGTGCTGCTAACGAAAGCGGTGTTGTAATCATGGGTACTAAGACAGCGTTAAAGTCTCTTAATGCTCTTACAAAGGTTGATTGGGCTGATCCTGCTAATTCAATCAAGGAGTCTGTAGCAAACACAGGTATTATCGGTGGCTACGAAGGAACACCTCTTATGGAGATTCCACAGAAGTTTACTGATAAGTCTCTTGCTACTCCTATCGTTGATAACAAGAAGCTCTATATTATGCCAGCAGTTGATGACAGATTTATTAAGTTCGTTGACTATGGCGAGACTGAACTTGAAGTAAACGAAAAGGGTGCTACTAAGGATGATATGCAGTCTTATGAAGTACAGAGACGTATGGGTGTTGCAACTCTTATGACTCGTTATCATGGTGAGTGGGATCTGTAAGATTTACTTATAGATTGATTATACGGAGAGTGGATTGCCACTCTCCTATTTTGAAAGGAATTAAAAGGAAATGGCATATACAAAGAAAACTACTGCTACTACTGGTAGTACAGAAAAGGTAACAAAAACTACAGAGGTTAAAGAAGATGTAAAAACATTCTCACCTGAAGATACTGTTCCATGTCGCTCATTAGTAAGTGGTGGGCTTTATATTGAGGGAGCACGTTCACATATTCTTTATAGTTGGGCTGACTGTGGAGATGTAGTTGATGTTGAATATAGAGATTTAATTTATCTCGTTAGAACTCGTGAAGATGTAAACATTTATTCACCAAGAATTATTATTGAGGATGAAGATTTTGTTGAACAGAATAAGTCTGTAAAAGATTTATATGAGTCCATGTATGAAACAAGTGACTTAAATGAGATTTTAAATCTTCCTGTTCCGCAGATGTCAGAAACAATTAAAAAGCTTCCAAAGGGAGCAAAGGAAGCCATTAAAGGTATTGCTTCTACAATGATTGAATCTCACGCACTTGATTCAGTTCACAGAATTAAGGCTCTTGATGAAATTTTTGGTACAAAAATGTTACTTACATTAGTTCAGGAATAGTAAAGGAGGCTCACAATGACGCTTCCATACGAAACAATTTTTTCACGAACAAGAGGACGAATTTCAGATCCGAAGGAACTCTCTCTTGATGAAAATGATTTGCTTGAAATCTATACAGAGCGATTAAGCAATGTAATTTCTAATCCAAGGGTGCGTAGACTATTCTCTTCTCTCGCACTCGATAATGAAATTCAACAGTTGGATTTTACGCTGAATAATTCAGTAGACGAAACGGCTGATATGAATTTTGTCGTAGGAATTCTTGTACTTGGAATGACGATTGAGTGGTTACAGCCACAGGTTGATTCTATTATGCACACATCAGTAATGATAGGTGGTAAAGAGGAAAAGAAGTTACTTGACAATCATAAAAATATGATTGATCGTCTGGATTCCATGAAAACTGAATTGAATAAACGTATTCGTGATTACGGATATATGTACAATTCCTATATTAACACGGAGTCCTAATATGCAATACATATATGGTGACTTTACAGACAAGCAAATCAATGAAGCAGTTCGTGCAATGCATGGTGATATTCACAAACTACTGCTCTATAAAGACAAAACAATTGAAGAGAAAATATTTGAAGATGATGAAGCATTCCTCGTCTTCTTTGAGAATGTTATGTTTAAATTAGGTGGTATAAAAACCTTATTTAATGATAATGGACTTATGGTAACTCTTATGGCAACCTTACAAGGTGCTATGGATAATTTCAAGAGCGACCATTTTAGTTACAAAAAATTTCGTAGGGCAATCTTAGATTCTCACGGATATATTAAGCAGATGTTTGAGGAGGTGGGTTGCGATGCCGAGTCTACAAACAGCTAGGCGTGTTGCAAGCGTCAAAAACAACGGGGCTAAAACGATTGGTCAGATATATAAGGAACAATCTGATTGGGTAATGGAACAGACATTTGAAAACGACATCGCTACAAAAACTTGTTACATCTACGATCATTTTCATGACGATTTTTTCACAGATGAACATGGAATTACACGTTCTCTTGCTGAAGGTATGACATACGAAAATACCAATAAGACAAAAATAGACGCAAAGTTTATTATTAAATCTTATCAGTCAATGGATAAAGATCAAGTGGAATACTATCTTATGTTTCGTCCAAGTCAGCCTGTAAGATTCAATGAGGGCGATGACCTTTATTATTATGAGACTGATTTTAGGAAACGCTATGGAGCGACATTTCCGATAGGGCTTTTCGTAGACGTTCCAGATGATAGAGGAATTTATCATAAGTGGATTGTCTGTCGTGATGAACCTGCAAATCAGTTTCCAAAGTATCTGATTTTACCAGTAAATTATGAACTTACATGGATTGAAAAGAATGATGATAAACGTATCAAGAGACGTATGTGGTGTTGTTTAAGACAGCAAAGTTCCTACACGATTGGAACTTATACAGACCGATATTTTACACACACAGATAATCAGGATAAGATATGGTTGCCAATGAACTCTATTACAGAGAAGTTTTGGTACACTTCTGAAGATTCTAAAAATATGCGTGTTGTAGTAAGTGCTTTAACAGAACATCCTACCGTATGGACAGTGACCAAGGTTGAAAATTCAATGCCATTTGGTATTCAAAAGCTTACGATATATACAGCATTTTGGAACGAGCATACTGATTATGTTAATCTTGAAACAGGCGAAATGTATGCGAACTATTTCGATTCAGAAATCGCCCCAACTGATTCATCCACACCAACTCCTGCTCCATCTTCTATTACAGCGAGAATTTCAGCATCCACTTCAACAATCAAGGTTGGTGGTTCTTATAAAAATCTTACAGCAAATCTATTTAATGATTCTAATGAAGATATCACAACCGAATATGCTGATGCAACTTTTACATGGGCTTGCTCTATTGATAATGAAGATTGGACTGACAAAGTAACATGGAGAGTTGGTACAGAGTACAACCAAAAGAAAGTAAAATTTCCAAATGACACTTCCGTTATCGGCAAAATACTGTCTGTTAAGTGTGAAATTGTTAAGGATAATTTGCCGATTGAATCTGAAATTTTGCCGTTAGAATTAACTGAATAGGAGGTATTGTATGGCAGAAAAATTGGTTACAAAGAATGATTTGTTAAACAAACTTCGTGCGTATAAGACAACTCCTGATGATGAAAACATTCAGTATAAGAAAAAGGTTGAGAAAGCACTTATGCTTAATCCATGTCTTTTATATGCACTTAACGAGAAATCATTAGAATCTGAACTTTTCGATAAAGATGGTAATATTAACTGGGAATGGAATGAAGATACCAAGGAATATGAACCTCTTGGAGAATGGGATAGATATTTTGGAAGTAATTCAAATATCCGTCCTTTTTTATTTATTCCAGATACTCAAACAGAGGTAAAACATTATATTTGTTATCAAGTGTCTTTTGATGAAACACCGAGATATCAAGACACGTTAAAATATACAACTATCACATTTACAATATTTGTTCATGGAAACGATAGAATGGATAAATTAACAAGGATTCCAAGACATGATCTTATTGCCTCTATTATAAGAGAGCGATTTAACTGGTCTAATATATTTGGAATGCAAACACATCTTATCTCATCAAAAGAATTCACAACAGATAATAATTATCTTGCTCGCACTCTTGTATTCCAAGTTATTGACACTAATGGAATTGTAAATACAACCAATGGAAAAACAAGTTTGAGCAATTATCAGTTAAGGCGGTGATTTCATGGTTAATATATCATCTGGTGCATTGGATGCAATTCAAACCGCTACTATTGAAGATAACCAAAAGAAGCAAAAATCATCTAATGATAAATATCATTTTGATAAATTAAAACTTTTCTTTGGTGAAGATTATTATGTACATGGAATTAAAATATCCCAACCAACTATAGGTGATATTTTAGATATTGGTGAATCAAAATTTTATACTGCTATCTCCCCATTTATTAACAATTCCACTTCGATTCGTCTGATGCTATTTAATCTCGGTGTGGAAAATTGGTGCAAGGTAAAAGATATAGAGGTATATACTCTATTGTCTCAAATTCCAGAACAAGACTATTCTCCACTTCGTTTGATATTTCATGATATAAATTTCCTAGACTATAAAATTGTTCCTTATACTGATGAAAATTCAGAAGAACAATTTGGTTTATATAATCCAGAGTCTAATATTCTATTGTCAGAAAATGAATATATGGAAATTGCTGAGTATATCAGAACCATTATGAATATTCATCCCAAAGTAGAAAAGGCAAAAGGAAGAACTACTAGAGATTGGATGAGGCAAGAAGACCAAATGAACTTATCTATGAAAAAACCAGATGATAATTCTGAGTCTAATCTTCTACCTATTATTTCAGCATTAACAAATCACCCTGGTTTTAAATACAAACTTGAAGAATTAAAACAAGTAAAAATATATCAATTTTACGATGCAGTTCAAAGACTTCAAATATATGAGCAAACCCATGCATTGATGGGTGGAAGTTATTCTGGATTCTGTGACACAAGTAAAATTGATAAAGAACAATTTAATTTTATGAGAGAAATATAGTTAATTTGAACATCTATTTGGATGTTCTTTTTTTATACAAATTTTTAATAATTTAAGGAGGAAATAAAATTATGGCATTTAAGATTGGTGACGTAATTATTGATAGAGCGCAGTTTGGTTATGGTGCTACTAAAGCTGGTGTCCCACTGTATGCTCTTACTCAGCTTAATAATTTTAATATTGATATTACTGCTGATTCAACAGACGTTAATGACGCAAGAGGTAATCTTGTATATAGAAAGTATACAGGTAAGAAGGGCGATGTTACTGCAACAAACGCATTTCTTAACCTTGCTGTCGTTTCAACTATTGCTGCAACAGATGCAGAAATCGCAACAAGTGATAATGCTATTGAAATGCCGATTCTTACAACTCTTAAAGCTGGCGAAACACTCGATCTTTCAGAAGATTATGTTGACGGTTCAGTAGTTGTATCTGGTCTTGCAAATGGTGCTCTTGGCAAGGAATATAAGATTGCTGCTACCCCTGAAACCGCTACAAAGACTGAGTTTGGTATTGCAACACATGTACTTACTCCACCAAAGGCAGATGATGAAACAGAGTTCTTCGTTAAGTACAAGAAAAAGGTTAAGAGTGGTGCAAAAGTATCTATTACTGGTAACAAGTTCCCTAAAGCTCACGAATTGTTTGTTAAGGCACTTGCAGTTGATCCATGTGATAAGGAAAGCTTCCGTGCTGTAGTAATTCACATCGCTTCATTTATTCCAAGCCCAGAGGTAACAATTGCACTTGAGGGTGGCGACTCACAGACTATGGATTATAAGGGTTCAATCCTTACTGACACATGTACAACTGAGCAGATGATGGTAGAAATCTACTTCATTGATGAACCAGAGGAAGCCTAATCTGATATCAATCTAATAAACTATAAGAGTGGTAGTTTTTTCTACCACTCTGCTTTTCTAAAGGAGGTCTACCTTGAGCAAGGAAAAGATATGTGCTGTTTGTTATAAACCATATGAGTATTGCCCTGTTTGTGGAAAAGATAAGAATAAACCTACATGGATGTTTACATTTTGTAGCGAAAATTGCCATGACATTTATCTTACTACATCTTCTTATGCAAATCATAAACTTACAGCAAATAAAGCAAAAATAAAATTAGATAAGCTTGATTTATCTGGATTAAATGATTTTGGTGGAAGTTATCAGAACATTATTGCTGATATAAACGAAAACGTAGAATCAGACAAGATTGAAAATATTACTACTCAGGATACAACTGATAATTTAACCAAGGAAAATATAAATAAGTATGAAAAGATTAAGTATTCACCTAAAAAGAAAGGGTGATGCAATTTGAATAGTGATTTTAGAAAATTCTGATGGGAATATGACATTACTATTCAAATGTTATATTCCCATTTTTTACGGTAATACAGATAAAGGAATGAAAGGAAAATGATAGAAACGAATTTAAAAACAAGAGATTATTCTCCACATGAAGCAGTTAGGATTGTCAACCCTAAACAGTATCTACTATATATTAAAAATAATGTATATCCAGTTGATATGTATACAAGTATAGACGATAAAACAAATAATGTAATTTTGGCAATGGTATTTCTTAAAGCAGACACTACTGAAGTGTATAAAAAGTGGTGTAATTATGAGTTAGATTAGGTAGGTGATTGTATGTATCTTGACTATGCAGCTACTACCCCATTGTTACCACAAGTTGAGGATTATATAGTATCACTATTGGGCACATATCAGAACCCATCTTCAATGTATCAATCAGGTGTTGAAGCTAAGAAAATTATTACAACTGCAAGAAATAATGTAGCAAAATTTATTAATGCAGATCCTAAAGATATTATATTTACATCAGGCGGTTCAGCCAATAACACGTTATTTATTAAAGGTTATACAAATAAACATCATTGTATGGTTTTATACTCTCCTACTTCTCACAAATCAGTATTAAAATGTGTAGATTCTCTCAAATATAAATGCCCTCTTAGAGTTGATCATACAGGAAAAATTGATTTTCAAGATCTCAAAGAGTGTTTATCTATGAACCCTATGAAAAAACTTGTTGTTATAGAATACGCCAATTCTGAGATAGGAACAATTCAGGATGTACAACAGGTTATTAATATATGCCACTTTTACAATGCTATTGTTTATGTTGATTGTACAGGATCTATCAGTCAAATTCCTGTTGACGTAAAGAAACTGAATGTTGATGGTTTAGGATTCTCTGCACATAAACTTGGAGCATTAAAAGGTACTGGTGTTCTATACAAGAAATCATCAATTGAATTAGAACCGCTTATATTTGGCTCACAAGAGCAGGGATTATTTAGTGGCACTGAAAATGTAATAGGCATTGCTGCACTGGGGAAAGCAGTTGAGAATTATAACTACTCTTCTGTTACATCTGATAGTAGAGATTATGTTTATGATTTCATTATTAATAATATAGAAGACTCACATATTATTGGTACAAATATTAAAGACCGTTTACCACACAATCTATATGTCTGTTTCGAAGGCATTGAGGGTGAGTCATTAATGATATTACTAGATATGGCAGATATACAGGTATCAACTGGTTCTGCATGTACATCAGGTGACTTAACTCCATCTTCTACACTCATAGCTATTGGATTAGATGAAAAACTAATACATAGTGGTATTCGTATGACATTTAGTGGATATGAGACAAAGGACGAATTGGATTGTTTATGTAGTAATCTGAAACGATGTGTTGAGATATTAAGACAATTAAATAAGTAATTATGACGAGAACGGTAAGCCCGTTCTTTTTTGTTTGGAAAGGAGAAAGAATTATGAAAGAATTATTAAATTCATTAAATTGGGACGAGGTAATTGTGACAATTTGGACAGTTATATTGCTTCCTGTACTGACTTATATTGGAAACGAAATTAAGAAGTATACAGAGGCAAAAAAGATTGATAAATATACCGAAATTCTACAGAAAAATGTTTTATCTGTAGTTAAAGATGTATATGAAACAGAAGTTAAGGGAGTTAAGGGTACTGATGCATGGACAGAGGATAAAAAAGAAGAAGTTCGTCAGATTGCAAAGAGTAAGATTATTTTTGCGTTATCGACTTCTGCTTTTGAATGCCTTAAAACGGCAAATGCAGATTTTGACGAATATTTAGATTCTTTAATTGAATCCAGTTTATTTGACTTAAAGAACAAGTAGGAGGTGATTTAATGTCCTATAAAATGAAAAAGAATTTAGCTAATAAAAGAAATTACGGAGCAAAAAGAAGTACATCTGCAATTAAATATATTTTCATACATTACACAGGTAATGATGGAGATTCTGATGAATCGAATGCCAGATATTTTTCTAATAATTATGTAGAGGCATCTGCACATTATTTTGTTGATGATGATTCTGTAACACAATCAGTCCCAGATAATTATGTTGCATGGTCTGTTGGTGGTACAAGATATAGCAACTGTAATATAACTGGGGGAGGAAAATATTATACTCTTTGTACTAACAGTAATAGTATTAGTATTGAATTGTGTGATACAAAAAGAGATGGAACTATTTATCCATCAAAAGCTACTATCAAAAATGCTATTGAACTTACGAAGAAATTAATGAAAAAGTATCATATCCCACAAGACCATGTTCTTAGGCACTTCGACCGTACAGGCAAAGCGTGTCCAGCATATTGGTGTGGAAATGAAACAAAAAATAATTTATGGAAAACAGAGTTTTATAATAAATTATCCTCTAATACTACTTTAAAAACACCATCGACATCTACGACAACTTCATCATCTTCTACCTTTGCATCTAATCATGCAAAAAAGAAGATCGTGGCAAACGGGCAAAAAGCAGCTAATAAGTTTGTAGGTTGTAACATTGTTACTGATGGTATCTGGGGAAATAAAACAAAGAAAGCTGCCATTAAAGTTGTTCAGACCGCTTTAAATAAGGATTATGGAGCAAAACTGTCAGTTGACGGAATTTGGGGTTCTGCTACAGACAAAGCTTTTGGATCACACTATGTTAAAGTAGGTGAAAGGCAGTGGTTAGTCACCGCACTTGAGATATTATGTGCACTCAAAGGAAAAGACCCAAAAGGTATTGAATATCCTGGTGTGTTTGGTCAAGGATTAAAGAAAGCTTGTGGAACATCGAAAGCTATTAAGAAAACTTTCAAGGACTTATGTTCTTAGAAAGGTGGCTTGAATGAAATATATAGAAGCAGTATTTAATCAAAATTATATAAGTGTTATCCTAGCAGTGTTCTTATTATTATTTGCAATCAAAGAAATAATTGATCTCATTTCTTATTTTAAGGAGAAGGGACGAATTAAAACTGGTTCTGAGCAGGACAAAGAAAATGTTGAGAATAGACTTATAACTTTAGAAAAACATGATAATTGGCAATACAAAGAAATATCTAAAATGTCAAAGGGTATAGATGATATAAAATGTCAATTAACTGAAAAAGAAAGAGCTGATAAAGAGCGTACAGTTGCGACATTAAGAAATCAGTTATATGGATTACATGCTAAATTTTCTGAAAAAGGTTATGTTGACAATTCTGGATTAAAAACTTTTACGGAGTTAGGGAAAATTTACGAAGCCGCTGGGGGCGATGATATTTACCACGAAAAATTGAAACCAGAAGTATTAAGTTTGCCAATTAAGGATGATTAAATATTTCTGCCACAGTAAAAATTACTCATATTATAATATAGTACATAAATAAAATACATTTGTACATATTAACATTATGAAGAACAAAGTGTGGTATTACAGGAACCAAAGAGGATTCACATTACAAGAGCTATCAAGACTTACCGGTTTATCGGTTGCGGCTATTAACAAAATAGAAAATGATAATACAAGTGATATACTTCTTACTAATGCAATCACATTATCTCGTGTTCTTAAAGTTGATATATACGAGTTATTTTGTATATCTAAATGAGGAGGAATAAGTATGGAAAGATGTTACTTTAATGTAATCTGTGAGGAAATTTCAATTTTGGGTGGTAAAGTGATTCATATTGATGAGAATGTGGGAAGCTTAGAAGAAGTACATAAGGTTGTTATGGATAATGTAACTAAATATCCTAATGGTAAGTGGGAACTTTATCCAATGTTTATTATTAACTAATCAAATACATACAACAATTAAATATATGAACTATGAAAGAGCAGTTTCTTCGGAAGCTGCTCTTTTGTTGTGTAAAGGAGTGAAAGGAAATAGCAAAAGCTAAATCGAAATATCATGTAGATATTTCAGAACAAGGTAAGAAAAATCGAACATATAAAGGTGTAACTTATGACAGTCTCACTGAACTTAAATTTTTACAAGAGTATATAGAACCTAAGATGAAAAGTGGAGAAATATTATCATATGAACGCCAAGTAGAATATGTTCTTCAAGATAAATTTAAATATAAAGGTAAAACAATTCTACCTATTAAATATAGAAGTGATTTTAATGTTGTCTGGTCTGATGGAACTTTACAGGTTTTTGACGTGAAGGGTAATCCAGATAGTATGTCACTTTTAAAAAGAAAAATGATGTGGGCTAAGTACCCAGAAACCAACCTTACGTTTATTTGCAGAAATCTCAAATATGGTGGTTGGGTAGAATATGACGTTTTAAAGAAACTTCGCAGAGAAGCGAAGAAAAATAAGAAATAAAGGAGAAAAAGGAATTATGAAAATTTTGGAATTTGTAGAGAAATACAACAACATGACAACTCAGCAGTTAAAGGATAGATTTATCAAGGAGGAAGTTAAAATCACCCCTTATGTATCAATCATTAAGAAAGATGCTTACGCACAGTTGATTGTAGATAAAACAACATTTGAGCAGGAAGCTTATGATGACAATGGAGAAACAAAGTATCGTAAAACAGATAAGATTAGAGTAAATTCTGTTGCTCAGTATGTACAGTTTTGTCGTGCCGTTATTGAATTATATACCGACCTTGAAATTGACGAGGATGATAAAGGATTCATCAAGGGATATGATGCACTTAAATCATCTGGCTTACTCGATATTTTAATGGCTGGTTCTGATAAAGCCGATCCACTTATTTCTATGAGTGAATTGAGTGAATTCAAGACAATTTTAACAATGAAGCAGTCAGACACTCAGTTTAATGAGACAACTACTCAGGCGTTTATTAGCAAACAGATTGGAAGGATTTCTGATTTGGCAAATGCTACTCTCACACCACTTGTTGATGTTGTAAGTAAGAAACTTGATGAAATTCCAAAAGAAGATTTGGATAAGATTATTGAGTTTGCTAAGAATGGTGGATTTAAAGAGGTATAAGGTATGAAGATTGAAAATGAATTTTATGTACTAATTAAACTTGGAACAAGAGATAAAGGTTGTTTTAGAGCAAAAGTAGGTATCGGAGATATTGACACAGATACAGTATTTTTAGGGACAGATGATGAATTTGTAGATGATATTAGGCAGGCTGTTAGAGCAATAAATAAAAAGACTGCGATGGCATTAATTCAAGAGTATGAACGTAACCACGATTATGAAAAATCAGGGTTTACACCTATTCTCGTAACAGAAAAGCTTACATGGTAGGAAATTCAAATTTCTTATTAAAACGAGAGATAGCACCACATTACGAATAATATGATGCTATCTCCTGCCTCCTAGTGTACTTCTTAGTCCTCGGCTACAATTAGTCAGATTGCAATGAAGATATGGATTAGTACATGTAATGGATTTTATTATTTGCTTGTTCTATTGTTGATTATAACATTTATCATCGTATTGTCAAGCAAATACTTTCTCTACTTGGTTAGGTCGTCCCTCAAGAACTATGTAAATATAGGTTTTGTTGTTATAGTTTTGTGTAGCAGAAGGTGACTGGTCTTCTACCGTTCCATCACATCAACCTTATCAAGTAGATACTCGCATCTGTGGTACTTAAAATAATAGGTTATATTATTTCTTTTTATTGTCTCTGTATATTGTGTATACAAGCCCTAAGACTGCAACACAAGCAGAAACGACTGAACAAGCGGTTTCCATTACAGCAATTCCTTATCTACCTATATTTACCACAGGTGTAATGATTATATCATATATAATAAATAAAATAAACAGGCTCTATTCGTGTCACAGCGTATAGGGTTTTTCTTATGGAGAGTAATATTGCTACTCTCCTATTTTAATGTTCCAAAACGGAGGTGATACAAAATGGCTGTTCGAGCTACAGGCATAAAGATAAATGATAGAGAATTGAAAAAGTTCGCAGATAGATTAACAGAAAAATACGTGGATAGATATATCTCTGCTGGCAATAAAGCACAAAGAGAAATCCGAGAAAAGTCTACTTTGGAATGGTTTATTGATAGTCAAGGTACAATGGTAAACTCATTAGATTACACACATAAGCTTGTACAGAAAAATGGTAAAGCTATCATATATTTTACTTCATATGTCGATATGAACCAATTTGAAAGATTATCTACACAAAATGATAGTTCTATATATAGATGGAAAAACAAATATGGTGCTTCAATTGATCCAGCCTCATTCTTACTGGATCTACAATGGAATCAGGGAATACATGGATTACCTTTGACTTGGTCAAGACCTAACCCTTTGTTTGGAAATAGAAATATTGGAAGTGAGAATTCGTGGACTAATCCATATTTCAATCAGGGCGAAAGTCTTGAATCTTATACGAGAGATCGTTTCAAGAAAGATTGGGAATCCACTGTAAATAAATATGTTAAAAGATAGGAGGTATTTAATATGCCAGATAATGTAGCTGCTTCGATGACCGCCAGTATTGTGCTGGATAAATCTGATTTGCTTGCTCAGATATTAAAAGGGTTATCCGAAGGACAAAAAGAGTTACAAAATAATAAACTTGAAATGTATTTTGACTTTTCTAATTCAAAGAATCAAGCAGAATTCGAAAAGGTGATTCAAAAATATAGAAAGCAATTATCTTCACAAGAATTTGTTGTGCAGATAAAAGATCAAGGAATAGATGAGACTGTTAAAAGTTTAGATAAGTTGGTAGAGGTTGTTAAATCTCTTGCTTCTGGTAAGGCGTTTGGAACTGGTTTAGGTAATGGAAAAGGTATTGGTAATTCAATAGTTGATGAAAAACAACTCAAGACCGTTATTAATTTATTCGAGAAAATGGAATCTCATCTCGGTTCAATGCGGAAAGTCATATCTGATGTTGGGGATGGTGACGAGTTCTCACCTCTTTTAGCTATGATCAACAGAGTAGATTCTTCTATTTCTGAATTAGCTAAGAAAACATCTAAGTTAAGTCTGAATATGAATTTAGATTTTGGCTCAGATGATAAAATAACTGCCGAAGTTCAGTCAAGGACTGCAAAATTGTTACATACTTATGAGAATCTGTTTAACAGGCTAAAAATGTCGGGTACTCTTGATTCTAATATGCAAGGTTACTTTGATAATTTCGACATTAATCAGTATGATAACATGAATGCTAAAATTGCTGCATATAAGAATTTCATTACTGAGATGAGAGAAATGTCCAAACAACAGTTTGGTAAAGATTATTTATATTCTGATATAGAAAAATCTTATTATTCAGCAGTTTCTGGTGCACAGCGTTCTTTGAATAATGTAATCAAATCTGAAAGCACCTCTAATCACTCGATAGAAAATCTTTTTGGTAAAACTGATCTTTCAGAAGTAATTAGTCAATTGACAATTATTGTTAATAAACTTGACGAAATTTCTACATCTGCAAATAATTTTACAAATGTATTCAAGAATGGACTTGATGTAAACACTTCTATTCAAGAGGTCATTGATCTTACTAATCGTGTTAAGGAACTTGAAATTGAATTAGCGAAGATCAAGAATGTCACGCCTGCTACTGTTTCTCCTGCTAGTGAAACGAATATTTCATCTGGAAGGAAAGACGCATTTCCTGATAAAGATGTTTCTGCATCTGTAGAGTCTGCTACTAATTCCATCAAAGAAGAGAATAATGTATTAGAGCAGAATACTCAGAAAGTTAAGGAAAATACACAAGCCAAAGAACAGAATGCCAATGCAAACCTCAATAAGTATGATAAACGGTTAGATACTTACAACGGTAAGGTTGATAAATATCAAGCTACTGTTGACAGATTCAAAGATGGTGGTTGGACAAGTGATACATATTTAAAAAAAGTGCAAGCTGTACGTGATGCTGTTAAACAGTACGCAACTCTTCTCGACAATATAAAAACTAATCAAAATGGTATCGCTAGTGATGAGGATATTCAGAACTTAGACAAGTATGAAAAGAAAATCAAAGATACTATCGCTACTGTTACTAATATGTCAGCTTCTGAAAAGGGATATAGTCAATTAGCAGGACAAAAAGAAATTGATAAAATCAATAAAATACTTCGTGAAAATTCAGCAATGTCTTCAGAAGCAAAAGCTAAAATTAAAGCATATAAGCAAGAACTTATTTCTGGGAATCCTAGTGTCAGTTTGGAAAAAATACATGGCGAAATACTGAAAATTGTTAATGCCGAAGAACTTGCTGGTCGTACTGGTAGAAGTTTCTTTGATACATTAAAGAATAGTGGATTCCATCAATTAGCTGCTCAGATGGCAGGTATGTTTGGATTTTATGATGTTATTAATGTAATCAAGCAAGTTGCGTCTACTGTGACCGAGTTGAATACACAGATTACAGAACTTGCAAAAGTATCTGAACAGTCATCGAAACAGATTTATGCTGATTTTGATAGTTATGCAGATATTGCAAAAGAAGTCAGAGGTACAATTTCTGATACTATTGCAGCCACCGCAGATTGGTCAAAAAATGGATATAGTATCCCAGATGCTAAACAATTAGCAGAAATCTCACAACTTTATAAAAATGTTGGTGATGGAATTGATATTGACGCAGCCAACGAGTCGCTTATCTCAACCTTAAAAGGTTTTCAGCTTGAAGCGGATCAAGCAGAACACATAGTAGATGTATTTAATGAGGTCAGTAATAACGAAGCCATATCGAGCGGAGGAATTGGAGAAGCCCTTCAGCGTTCAGCCGCTTCATTTAATGCTGCTTCCACCTCACTTGAAAAGTCAGTATCTCTCGTTACGGCAACGAACTCTGTACTTCAGAATCCAGAGAAGGTAGGTAATATGTGGCGTACCGTTTCGGCTCGTTTGCGAGGAAGTGAGACAGAGCTTAAAGAGATGGGCGAAGACACAGATGGTCTTGTAACTTCTACATCAAAACTACAAGCACTTGTAAAGGGAATTACAGGTTTTGATATTATGACGGACAAAGATACATATAAGGATATTTATGATATTGTTCTTGGTATCGGAGAAAAATGGCAGGATCTTAGTGACATTGATCGTGCTTCGCTTTTAGAGGCTTTGGCGGGTAAACAACAAAGTAATGCCCTGGCTGCCGCCCTTAGTAATATTGATATTCTTAAGAAGAGCTATGAAGAAGCAACTAATGCTGAAGGTTCAGCTCGTGAGGAAAATGAAGAATATAGCAAATCAATCCAGGCTTCAATCGACTTAACAAAAGCAAAGCTTGAAGAATTATCAAATGATCTATTATCTTCAAACTTCTTGAAGGGTGCAATAGATGCAGGTGGAAAACTGCTTGATTTATTAGATTTTATAATTAGTGATGGCAGAGAAATTCCTGCTATCTTTACAACAATCGGTGCTGTATTGGGTAAAAAAAAGCTGAATTATGCAAGTATATAATGTGCAAGATTATATACACATACAAATGTAGTAAGCAATATGTGCAAGGTTCAGAATATATCTCGTGCCAAGGTGAGAATCCCTGGGTAAAACACAAAGAACTTGTAATTAAACAAGGAAGATATATAAGTAAAATCAACTACAGATACTACACTGTAGACCTCTGATATGACTGTGTGTGAACTACGCAGCCTCTAAGATTCGTAAGGCTTAGACAAGGACTGGAATGGCTCGTGTGACTCGTAATGTAGCACGATGATCTAATCAGCAGAGAGGCGTACTGCCAACTAGGTAAGTGCCGCTCCCATCGACTACCAAGAGGGCGTAGGTTATAATAACCCACGAAGGTATAGTCAAACACCTATCATTGAGCGTGATAGTGAAAAAGTTCAACTGTAGCTATACAGTGCGAAAAAATAGTGAGTTATATTACTCTTCTACTGCTGACTTTGTAAAACAGAGTAGAAAAACAATAAAAAAATGATACATATCAATGTTATCATATCGATGTACCACTTTTATTCTACCATTATGAGAATATTATATTCTTATGATATTCTGTAGTAAATAATAATTAATCGACAAAGTTCAACTCATTTTGATAAAGAGTGTAAGTGTATTATACATCATATTGGAATATTCTGGTAGAGAGAACATATATTCCAAGCAAATCTCGATTTCTTGCAAATTTTGTCATACGAAAATCATTGAAAATCAAGGCTTTTTGAACTATACTATCTTCAAAAAGTTAGTCAGGAGGTCAATTATGGCAAGAGGACGCAAAAATCTCACATTAGATGAGCAATTAACAAAAATAACAACAGAAATTGAGAATATGGAAAACTCATTAAAAGAAATGAAGAAAGCAAAGAAAGAACTTGAAGAACAGATTCATCAGCAAAGACTTTCTGAGTTGGACGAGCTGATTCAGGAAAAAGGCTTGAGTTTTGATGAGTTAAAGGAAATGTTGAGCAAATAGTAATTTTGCACAAAAATTTTCTCTTGTTTTGGTGACATTTTTTATGTGTTACAATATATAATATAAGTAAGAAATCGGAAATGGTTTCTAGTAAGTCGTGAGTAACGGCAAGAATATTACTCAATTGTATGTTTGTCTCCGTGAATGACGGGACTTAAATTTAGAATATCATTCAATTGTAAGTATATCTCCGTGGATAACGGGATGTAAAATTAGAATATTATCCAATTGTAAGTTAGAAAGAGCCAGAAATGGCTCTTTCTTTATAGGAGCAAAAGATGAGGTTAGTTAAAATATCTAATGAATTTTTCAATAAATGTAAAGAAAACAACGTGCATAAGGAACTTATGTTTAACGAAGATGGTCGTCCAAGTGTTTTAATTGTAAAATTGAAGTATAAGGAACAATATCATAAGTTTGTTGTACCTCTTCGTTCAAATATATCACCCAAAACGCCAAAAGATCAATATTTTTCATTACCACCAAACCCAAAAACAAAACCTCGTCATTCGCATGGAATACATTATATTAAATTGTTTCCAATTGATGACATGTATGTACAATCTTATTTGATAAGTGAATCATTTGATATATTGGTAAAGAAAATAATTGACGATAACGAATCAGATATAATACAATCTTGTCAGGAATATTTAAAACAATGTGAATCTGGTAATAAACATTTTATGACACCAGATATAGACGGAATAATTGATATGTTGAATACAAACAAAGACACCAACTAAGGTGTCTTTTATTGTGTAGTAATAATTGTATCCAATGTTATTTTGTAGCATTATCATTCGCATTGACGAACTCTCTTGCTTTCAATTTAACATAATATCTTTCTATATCTGTTACCAAACATTGTATAAAGTCTTTCATGTCATCAATACCATAATCGCTATGTTTCTTAAAATAATGAACTTCATCATTACCTAACCACGTAGCCGCTTTTGCGATATCTTGAATATCTTCATCTAATTTATCAATGCACTTTCCTAGTTGCATTTTAATAATTTTATCCTTATTATCTGGATCTACCTTAATAAGATAATCTTTGATTAAGAATTCAATTGCTTTTCTATAACCTAACCCAGCTAACCCAATTGTGTCTTCATTTTCTTCTGCATAGCAAGCTTGTCTATATGTTTCTACAAACATAGGTGACAATTGTTTTATATTTTCAGTGAATTCTGGTAATATGTGTTTTCCTGGATATGTGCATGATGGGAATATGGGCGAAAAATCATATGGCATCATGTCGTTTGTTATATAGTAGTCATGTGGTATGTAATATTTTGCGATATATAGTTTGTTGCAACTTGGGCAATGAAATATTATATAAGTGGTTGGTTGTATATAGCTATTGTTATCCCCAATAAGATATCCATCAATAAATGTAGGGCTTGTAGCTATGCCGCAATGAGGACATATTCTCACTTCTTCTACTGATTTTAATTCAATAGTTGTTTCTTTTTCTAAGTTTAAGTTTGGGTGGTAATGTAATTTGTAATTTTTCGTCATATGGTACTCTCCTCTCCTGCTGATTTTGTGAATTGTAAAATATATAGTTTATTATACAATATTACTGGAAATATATCTATAAAACATATGTTCTGATAGAATTGTGTCAATTATTGGTGTATAATAGTAATATTAAATACTAATGATGGGGGAATATTATGACAAACTCAGATTATATATTATTTTTAGATGAAAGTGCAGAAACAAAAACAAATCCATATTTGTTACTTGGTGGTATTATAATATCAAGAAATAATTATAAAAAATTTTTGATACCATCTATACAGAACACAAAATCTATTTTAGGAAACTCCAACATTGTATTTCATTATACTGATATTCTTAAAAGACAAAAAGATTTTAAAATCTTATGCTCAAATACCGACCTGCAAATTAAGTTTTGGACTTCATTAAGAAAAAGTATTGATGAGACTGATTTTAAAGTAATAACTGCATATACTAATGTGAAGGAGTATCTTAATGAATATCCTGAATTTTCTCATGATATATATGAAATACTTTTCTCTTCTATAATAAATAGTTATATACATTTTTTAATAAAAAATAAGGCTCGTGGAAGTATAGTATTTGAATCAAGAGAAGAAACACAGAATAGAAAAATACAAAAACATTATTTTAGTATTCTACAAAATGGCACTAATATTTACATTCCAGAAGCAATTGATAAATATATAACCACAACGAGTTTTACGGTAAAAGAAGAAAACAGTATTGGGTTACAAATGGCAGATATCGTTGCATATAATTGTATAAGATATATCAATGGGTATAACATTCAACATTCTATGTGGAATGTTTTAGAATCAAAAATATATGATGGTTATAAAAATAATGTTAACTCATATGGATTGGTAAAATTATTTTAATATTGACAACAAGTTTATTATTTGATATAATACTCCTTACAAACAAGGAAATGGGTGTCCATTAGCCTTGACTTGTACCATATCAAACAGAAATGGGTGTCCATTGGCTGATAGATATGTGACATCAGGAGGAATTGAAACAATTGTTTTTAACATGCGTTTAACACAAGAGGTAATACAGAGTCATATTTTATGGCTCTGTATTATTTTTGCATAAACAAAAAAGAGCAGTAATTTCTTACTACTCTCTTCTATTATCACTTTATTGTATCTACTATTTTTTGGAATATTGTTATAATCATAAAAAGAACAAAATAAAGGGCTAATGTAAACCCTAAAATTGAAAATGTTGAAATTATCCAGAATAATGATCCTTGATTCGCCAGGTGTGGTACAATCAAATATTCTATATTTATTCCTCCTATAATAAAAACTATTGCCCAGAAAATATAATGCTTATCTAATTCATTTAAACTAGTTATAAAAAATGAGGATAAGATACATAAAAAATAAATTAAGATAAGAGAATAATTATATTTATAATTAAAAATATAACTTTCACGGTACATAGGTACACATAATAATATAGTATCTATTAAATTTGAGCCCATAATTTTCAGTGAACTAATAAATGTCTTAATATTCTGTGGTTTTATATAAAAATACATCGCCAGCACGATACCAAGTATTAGACATAATACACTTTTAATCTTATAAATGGTCTTTTCTTTTATTCTTAATTTCGCAACGCTTCTTTTGAGGCTTGTATATACATACACATTCTCTCCGTCTACATTTTCTTTGCTTTTTTCTTTATATACGTCTGATTTGACTACAATGGGTTTATCATTCAAGTTCTTGCTTTGAATTTTATCCATGGTATTACCACTCCTCTTCATTACATGTGATAATAGATTGTTTGAGAATCTGTATCGATTTTTATCTTTCCCTTTATATTAATTGTCATAATAGTATGTCGTTGTTTAACTTCAACAAACCTACAACGTGATAAAAGAATTTCATTCGTTTCAGGTTTTAAGATGGGGAACTGGTCGTTTGATTTGTCCATAATTTATACCTCCTCTTTTGTCGTCATGTTTTATATGGAATATTTTACCATTTGGTTATTGATAAGTATAGTCAGAACATATGTTTTCCATTTTGTAGAATTGTCTAAAATATTAAAATCGAGGTGAAAAATAATATGATAAAATTAAATATAAAAATTAATGGACTTGAAGACTTAGATCAGGCAATCAAGCATATAAAGAATCTTGATCTAAATAAAATATCCGAACTCAATCCAGAAGTTTGCATTGAATTCGGATACGAAAATTAATAAACAATTATAGCCATCACTTTAATATATTCTTATTATCTAATACAGAATATATTTCATTATAAGCCTTTTCAAACTCTTCCATTCTCTTATTGAGCGTATTAGCGCTTGATATTTTCAACATTTGATTTTCTTTCATGTATTCAAATGCTAGATCATATGTGGCTTTGCTTATACTTATTTCACTCATATCTATCAACCTCCTCATTTGTATAAGATAACTATATATTATCATTAATACATCTGGACTAATAGATTGAACGTTTGTTTTGTGAAAAATTACTAAGGACTACCATTTATATCCGCAATTCTGGCAACACATACTCTTTCCAATATTACTACTAGCTAACCCAAACAACCCAGTGGACAGCCAACGTTTAGTTCCTGATATCTTTTTGATGTTTGTTGATCCGCAGGTAGGACATTTAGGCTTGTTACTTGATGAGGTAACACTCTTCTGTTGTTGAACTTGATTTTTTAACTGCGCCATTTTTAATTGGAATTCAATTGGGTTGTCTTGTTTGAGCTTAATCATTGAATCAAATAATGACACTTCACAAGTAATATTTTCCAATATAGAATACTCTTCTACTGTAAGGACTGTATCGACTAATCCTCTTCCACAAGTTACACATTTAGTTCTATTGATTTTACTTGCATCAATATCGAAACCTGAAGTATATATCCATGTTTTTTTGTTATTTTTATGACAATAAGGGCATACCTTTACTAAATACATTATTCACCACCTCCAACTTAATTATACCATAGATTTATACAAAGTAAATCGTCTTATATATCAATGCTTGCACAATATGATGAAAAAGATGGTTTTAGTTTTGGTGGACAAATAAAGATAAGTGATGATGTAGAAAAAGCATTAGATCAATTAGAGCCAGGAATGTTAAAAACAACTACCAATGTCGAAGGACTTGCTATGGCTTTAGGTACATCCGATCAAAAATTTATTAATTTTTGTACAAATTTAAAAAATGGAAATATTACTCTTAAGGAAGGACAAACATATCTTCAAACATATCAAGAAAATGTAACTAGTCTATCGGCAAGATTGAAGTCGCTTGCTACATCTGCCAAAGCATTTTTTAAAAATCTTGGCGGTAATCTTCTAGCTGGAACAATCAATGTTCTCGGTGGTATGCTTATTAGTTCTGTTGTGTCCCTTATAGGTATTGGTGTCTCTAAACTTTATAAACAAATTTCAGGAAAAGCTGCTGAAGAGGCAAAACAAGAAATACAACAACTTGGTGAAACCGCCCGTAGTGAATTCAAATCTATCCAAGACGAAATGAACGCTACCGCTTCAAAGGTAAATGAAGTTAAAGATCGTTATGCAGAACTCGCACAGGGAGTTGGAGATCTTGGCAAAGCAACACAGAATCAGGGTTCATTATCCAACGATGATTATGAAGAATTCTTAAACATCAGTAATGATTTGGCTGATTTATTTCCTACTCTCACTAATGGATATACAGATAATGGAGATGCGATACTCGACTTAAATGGCGATGTACAAACAATTACCTCATCTCTTAATGGTTTAGTAGAAGCACAAAAAGCCGTTGCTGCACAGGATATGGCAAAACAGATGCCAGATATCTTTAAATCATATCGTCAGGATATGAACGATGATGTTAAGAAATACAACGAAGCATTAGAACAGCAAAAGAAAGCACAGGAAGCTATTGCTAAATTGGATGATAGTAATACTGGGGAATCATATATTACATATTTTGATGATCTGTCAGAGATGATGCAGAAACATCAGATGGATTATGATTCATGGATAAGCCAAACGGGTCATAATACTACTAATGTCAAATTAACCTCTGAAGAAAAAGAAAAATTCACTCAAATTTATCAAGACTATTATGAACAGTATCAAAAAACCATATCTGATTTAGAGACTAAAATTGATAATGAAAATAAATCATTTGGACAGTATGTAACACAGTCACTTTATAGTGATGCTACTTATCAGGATTTTGCCAAGAATAATTCTGTCAAACAAGGGATTGTAGATACAATTGTTTCTAATCTTGGTTATGATGACGAAACAGCTAATTATGGTAGTGACTGGGATAAGATGTTCAAGGATAAAATACAGGATGATATTATCAATTCTATTGCTAGTATAGATGACACACGAGTTGTCGATGCTATGAACAAAGTCCTGAACGAAGATCTATCCAAAGCTGATTTTGACCGATATGCACAGATCATACAAGACTACGATACTGATCATACAGAAGTCGATTTCTCTTCATGGTTTAAACCAGATGATGCTGAAATTACAAAAACTGCACAGGAACAGAAAGACCGTATCTTGAGTGTGTTTGGTGACACAAGAGAAGGCGATAGGCGTGTTTTAAACAACTTTATCGATTCTCTCACTCCTGATAATCTGGATATACTGGATAAACTGTCTATAGATAAACAATCTACTGACCAGACTGCAAAAGAATATGTTGAATATCTTAAACAGAAAATTGAGGATTATATCAATTCGGATGAGCTAGATGCATCATTTAAAGCCGATCCTATTGACCCATTAAAGGATATTAAGGATTCATTCTCTGGTTTTGAAGATATCTATAATGAAATTGTATCTGGTTCAAGTGTAGCTGCTGATGCGATCGAGGGACTAAATGAAAAGTTTGGAGAACTTGATGGCGGTACTGCCCTTGAAGATTTTAAGGATACATTGACTTCTATGCCGGGGGATATATCTGCTGGTAAAGAAGCTTTGAATAAGCTCGCAACGGCATATATAGATAATTCTGACCTGATTAGAAATTTGACTGAAGATAATGCAGACTATGTAAAATCCGAACTTGAAAAAATCGGTGTTGTTAATGCAGATGAGGTTGTTAATAATCGATTGGCAAGTTCAACAGATTGGTTGACACAAGCGCAGGAAAATCAGAGTGCTATTTTATCAAATCTGTCCACCAATATCAACGCAGCGACAGATGCTAAACGATATTCCCAGCTAGCTTCAATTGATTTACAGAATGCTACATTAGGAGATATTGCAGCGTTAATTAATGAAGCAAACGCATCAGGACAGGATGCAACTGCATTACAGAATTATGCGATTCAGAAGGTCGCAGCAAATCAGTCATCTATTTGGACATCTGGTAGTATTCAGAACTTAGCGAAACTGGCTGACTCTTTAGAGGGTACAACTCGTTATATGCTATTATATAACAAGGCAAAAAATGCGACTGGCAGTCAGGAACGACTTGAGATTGAAAAAGAATTAAATCGTCAGGTTAAAGTGGCTATTAGTACAAAAATGGCATCAGATGCACAAGTACAGTATAAAGCTCCGAGTACGGCTAAGTCATCAAACTCTAGTGGTTCAGGTTCGTCCACCAAAAAGAAAACCCCACTTGAAAAGCTTCAAGATTGGCTCTCTACTCTCTTCGACTGGATAGAAATCAAACTGGAACGTCAGACTGATAAGATCAGTAAATACATTTCACAGGCTGAATCCAAGTTAGATGATAAGAAGTATTCATCCTCTGCTAAGAATTATAGCAATGCTATAGACGCAACGAATGTACAGGTTGGCTACGAGGAAACTGCTAGAGATAAATATTATGCACAGGCAAGTCAAATTCTGGATAAAGCTGTAGCAGGTAAGGTTATATCGCAGAAAACAGCCAATATCATTGCGACTCGTGTTGCGGATGGTAGCATGAATATTTCAGAATATTCAGATGAGATTCAGGAAGTTATCTCCGCTTATCAGGAATGGTACAACAAAGGCAAGGATGCCTCTGACGCATTAGAAGAACTGCACAAGAATATCCGCACCTATATTCAGGATCTGAAGGATGTTCGGGATAAACAGCGTGACGCTAAAATCGATTCAATTACAGGCTATAATGATATTGCAATAGGCACAGTGGCTAATTCAACTAGAGCAAAAAATTCACAGCTTAATGCTTCTAACTCTTCGCTTAGCAAACAGAATTCAGTATATCGTGACTATGTGCAAAATGTAACCCGTGATACAAATGGGGTGGCTGCATCGGCAAATGGCTCGGTTACTAATGCTATTAAAGGAACGAAAGATACTAAATATCGCACTGCTCTGTTGAATGCTCAGAAAGCGATTAAGAACAAGACTGCTGTATCGGATGCGGATTTATCTACAATCAGTGCACATTCTACTTATGTATATAATCGGTTATATGCATACAATGTAGCTCTTGATAATGCTGAAACTGCTAGGATGGAATACGCAACAGCTTACTCTAGTAATTACACCGATGCGATTAAGAATATTGCAGAGAAGTATAGTAACAAAGACGATGCAACAAATGATGCTATGGATCTTAATAGTTCGAAGTCTGACAATGCTGTTACAGCAAAGACTAAGAACAAATATCTTAATAAACAAGCTTCTGGCTATGATACAATTGCTAAGAATAATCAAGCTGAAATTGATCAATATGCTTCATCTGTAAAATCTGCAAGAAAGACTATGAATAAGTCTGCCACAGCAACAGCTTATAAAGGGTTGGGAAGCAAAGGTCAGAAAGCAGTATCAAATGTAATTGAAAAGGCACGTTCACAGGCAAAATCTAAGAAACCAATTTCTGCATCATTAATATCTAAGATCACAGAATACTATAAAAAGGGATATATCTCTCGCTCTTTCTATGAATCGTGTATCCGCTATAATAATGCTCGTGAGTCATTAGACCAAACAAGAAAACAGGCTGAAATAGATAAGCAGACCGCTATTGCACAGAAAGCGGAATTGGCACAGCAGAAGTTCTCCAATATCTCAACAGAGATGGATAACAAACGTCATAAATATGAACAAACTGCTACAGAGTTAAATGCCAAAATGTCTTTATATGAGGAGCGTGGCAATGGAGCTTCTGCTAATTGGTATGTTCGTTTACAAAAGACCGAACAGAAAGAATACGATTCTCTTATAGAAAAACGTAAGAAACAGATTAAAGAATTAGACGACAGTGTGGCTAATGGAAGCATCAAAAAAGGAAGTACGGAATGGCATGACATGAAGTCGCAAATTGACGATACAACCAATTCCATTAATGATGCGAAAAAGGCACTTGCCGAATATAATAACCAGATTTTACAGGTACATTGGGATCGTGTAGATGAATATATTTCTAAGTTGCAAAATCTTACAACAGAAACTGACTTCGTTATCAATGAATTGTCTCGTAAGGATTTGACATCCGATAAGACTGGTGGCTTAACAAAAGAAGGTAACGCTGTTGCCGGATTACATGTATCTAACTACAAAGTCTACCAGACGGAAGCCAAAAAGTATCAGAGTGAAATTAAGAAGATCAATAAACAACTTGCGGACGATCCGTATAATCAAAAACTGATTGCCCACAAAGAAGAATTGGTTAAATCATATCAGGATGCAATTGCAGGGGCACAAGATGAAAAGTATGCCGTGATCGATCTCATTGAAAATGGCTACGCTTCGCTCAAGAATCATATTTCTGATTTGATCGACCAATATAATGATCTCATTAGTTCTGAAAAGAATGCTTATGATTATGCAAACAATATTAGTGATAAGACTCAACAGATTGCTAATATCCGTAAGCAACTTCAGGCATATTCTGGTGATCTTTCTGAAGAAGCAAGAGCAAAAGTTCAGGAATTAAATGTATCACTCAAAGATGCTGAGAAAAATCTCAAAGATACGCAGTTTGACCAGTATGTTTCTGCTACACAGGATATGCTCTCAGACTTCCAGGATGATTTGGACGAAAGTATCCAGAATATCATTGACACATTGGATGATAAATTCAAAGGTCTTATTGATACAATCAACGAGAATTGGTCAAGTGATAATAATGTCATTAACAAGACATTATCTACTATTGGTTATAGTGCTACAAAAGATGGACTTAAAATGTATGCTAATGGCGACATTACCAAGAATACAACGGATGCGGTTAATGGAGTTAGGATCTTCTTAGAAAAGGCATGGGCAAAGTATGATAAAACGGCTCATGATTCACAGACAACAAGTGAAAAAGAAAAAGAACTGAAACAGAAACAGGAACAGATAGATGCATTAAATCAGCAGATTAAAACACTAAAAGAAGAAAAGGTAACATCAAAAGCACAGAAACAGGATGTCGAGAATCGCATTAAAAATTTACAAGATCAGATTAAAGAGCTTAAAGGGAACAAGTCTGGTAATTCTTCTGTTGGAACATCATCTTCTGATGGGGGAAATGGCTCTAAAAACAAATCTACTTCAAAAACGACAAGTTCTAAAACAGATGCAGGTAAAAAGTTGTCAGAGTACAGGATACGTGAGATTCAGAATTTCATAAATAGCAATTTAATTAATCCTGCCAAGGGTAAAAAAATATCTGATTATGATGCTTTTAATCAAGCTATATGGAAATCGTATGGTGGTAAAACTGGTAAGATTCTGTCAAGGGAAGCATTGCAACATCTTGCCAATTTGACTGGTTATGCATTCTCAAATAAGTCTACTTCTGCTTTCTGGCAGACACTTCACAAATCTGGTATTAAAGGATTCAGACGTGGTTCAGAGAGTATTCCTTATGATATGATTGCTAATCTTGGTGAAGACGGTACAGAGTTACAGTATGATGTGTCTAAGGGTGTACTGAAATCTGTTGGTCAGAATGATATGATATTCACTGCTGAACAAGCTAAGACATTGATGGATTTTGCAAAGAATCCTATGATGTTTAGTAATATGTATACTGGTAATGCATTTAGAATGCCAAATATGCCTGTTACGAATCGGACGGATAATGACATCAATATCACCATTGGAGATGTAAACTTAGAAGGAGTACAGAATCCACAGCAGTTTGCTAGTTCTATGAAGGACGCTATTAAAAATAATACGGGTGGAGTTCGTAATATGATTAAAGATACTACAGTAGGATCTTTATCATCTAATCACAACTCACTTGGAATACGGAAATACTAAAAATTAAATATGAACATAGTAACAGGGAGGAATGTCACAATTCCTCTCTTTTATTATGCTTATTTTCTCATCAAAACATATTAAATCGGAGGTGGATATTTGTGAGATATAAATCATCCAAGACAAAGAAAATTGAAAAATTAAAGGCAGAAAATGAAGAATTGCGTAAGTATATACGGGAAAATAATGTGCGAAAATTCGCTACACAGATCGAAGCTACTCTCGTAGCGAAGGAAGAATATGAAGACTTATTAGATGAGTGTAAACAGCTCAAGACTGACTACGAACACATGATAAATGAATTACAACTTGACACAAATGAATATCACGAACAGATGAATCAAGAAATGGATAATAAATAAAATTAAAATAAGGAGGCATTTTGTAAATGGCGAAAGTATTATTTAATAGCCAAGGTTTAATAGAGACTCCTACTCTCCTATTACAGCACAAAAATTTTGAAACAATCGGTAATGGAGAAATTACTAATGTCTCTGGCTTAACATATAAAAACAATTTTAATGATGCAAATGAAATATCATTTAAAATACATAAATTTAACAATGGAATAAAACATCCACTATGGGATCAGTTAGTGGATTTTAGAATTATATATATACCTGAACTGAAAGAACGATTTCAAATTGCTGTTTCGGTGAATGAAGAAGATCCAGATGATTTATCAAAATCTGTTACAGGTACAGCATTGTGTGAATCCGAATTATCGAATATTAATCTACATGGAGTACAAATTAATACGGAAACTGACATGACAAATGATTTGTACGATGAGAACTTCCCAACTGTATTATATCGAGATCCTGATGACTATGATTCAGAAGATAATTTAAAAATATGGGCAAAGTCAAAATATGATTATCTTAAAGATAAAACAGCATATCCAACAACTGCTTCTGTGATTGCCAGAAAGAAATATATTCTTACACATGCTTCTCTGCTGCATCGTGTATTAGAAAAAGCACCACATTATTCAATTGCTCATGTGGATTCTACTCTTAGAGAATTATCAACAGTACACGAATTCACATTTGATGGAACAGATACCTTATCGGCACTAAAAAATGATATTGCCGAAGCGTATCATTGTTTATTCTCTTTTAATTCTGAACAAAGAACTATTTCAGTATATGATTTATATAGCACATGTACTGCATGTAAATACAGAGGAGATTTTCTTGATACATGTCCTGAGTGCGGATCAACAAAAGTAATTAATAAATATGGCGAAGATACAAATGTACTAATCAACAGTACCAATTTAACAAAAAGTATTACTTTGGAGTCAAATCAAGACTCTTTAAAGAACTGCTTTTATGTGACTGGTGCAGATGATTTAATGAATGCTACTATTCGTAATATTAATCCAAATGGATCACAGTATATTTATTACTTTTCTGACGATGTTTTATCAGATATGCCTGACAATCTCAAAAATAAATTAAAGTCATATGATACACTGTATAACGAAATTCAGACAACAAGAAAAATGGCTTTAGATTCTACGAAAGTTGCAAACTACAATAATGTCGTTACTTCCATAACCAAGAAATTTGCTAATGTTGCAGATGATGATAAAGATAAAGTTACTTTTAATAAGTTGGCTAATCCCCTTGTTGGTCATTCATCTCTCATCGCTGCTCGGTATGATGCTACTGATTTATATTACTACATCAATGATAGTATGATGCCAGTAATTGATATAGATGGACTAGGGGTTCAGGATAGTTTAACATCAATAAAAAATGGCATCAAAGCATTGGGTGGAGTTGCGGTCACGAAGGTATCATCAATTGAATCCAGTGTAGTAAGAAATACATTGGAAAAATTATGTCAAGTATTTTGCAGCACAGCATATTATGATATTTCGGTTGAAACGAAATCGCTGTCTGCTTACAACTCTTCCACGAAAACCAAAACATATTCCTGTACTGTTACAATTACAAGTTTAACTCAACAGGACGAAAATGAAGAATATCTGACAGAATCTGTTGATGTTACATGTTCTGTACTAGAAAATAACGAGAAATATATTGAGCAAAAAATTAAGCGTATGACTGCTGAATCAAAGAAGCTAAAAGATAAGCAGATTACAAGTTTTGATTTATCAGATACAGATTTTAAAAAGGAATTGACATATTATTCATTGACTGAGCTTACTAATATGTATACAGAATTCCAAGCTTGCCAAGATATAGTAACAAATGGATTTACAGAAGATTCTGTAGATGTACAATATAATAACAGCGAGCTTAAAAAGAAGTATCAAAAATTCTACGCAAACAGATTAACGTGGATCAATAATGAGATCAAAACAAGAACTAGCGAATTAAATAGTGTTAAAGCTATATTTGATCCAGTCAAGTCAACTGGTGTTCTGCAAACTTTGAAACAGTCAATCCAAAAAGAATTAGATTTACAGAAATATCTCGGTACTGACTTATGGAATTTATTCTATTCTTATCGGCGTGAAGATGATTATAATAATTCAAACTACTCTTCTACTGGATTAAATAATACGGAACTTATTAAGAGAGCTACAGAATTATTTAAGGCAGCGCAGAGAGAATTATATAAGGCAGGAAACTTACAGTATTCCATTAACACAACAATGGGTAATCTACTTGCTCTGCCAGAATTCAAACCAATTGTAGATAAATTTGAAGTTGGTAATTTTATCAAAGTCGGAATTGATGAGAAGGTATACTCGCTTCGTCTGCTCTCTTATCAGGTTGATTACGATAATCTGTCAGAAATACCTGTAGAATTTTCTACTGTAGAAAAAATCTATTCTGGTTATTCAGATGTAGAGTCTGTATTACAGTCAGCAAAATCTATGTCTACATCTTATTCTTCTGTCAAAGATCAAGTGGATAAGTCAAAAGGTACGACACAAACAGTTTCAGATTGGACAAATAATGGATTACTTGGTGATAATATATCATTCAGTAATTCTAAAGAGCAAACAGTAACACTTACAAAAAATGGTTTATTAGCTCGATCTTGGGATGACGTGTATAATGAATTTTCGTTAAAACAGTTAAAGATTGTAAACAACGGATTATATCTCACCAAAGATGGTTGGGAGACAATTGAAACAGGTGTTGGACGCTTTACATATAGGGATATCGATGGTAATCTTGTTGAAGATTATGGCATTATTGCTAAGACTGTAGTTGGTAATCTTATAATAGGTAAGGAACTTCAAATCTACAATGAAGACAAATCTATTGTTATAGATGAGAATGGTCTGACTATCAACGGTGGGTATTTGAAAATTACAGGTGAGGAAGTTGGCTCTGATGGAAAGACTATATCAGAGGTCATTATTGATCTTGACACAGCTCAGAAGTTAGTAGCACTTGCTCAACAAGCAGCAGACAAAGCACAGGAATCAGCCGATAAAGCACAAGCATCTGCTGATAAAGCTAACAAAGCTACAGAAGATTTAAAGGTTGAAACAAATGAAATTCGTGAACTTGCCGAAAAAGGTGTTGATCATGTAACAACCTATTTCTACCAATCTGATTCTGCTACAGAATTAGTTGGTGGCGAATGGACAACAAATAGTGTTACATGGATAAGTGGAAAATATGTGTGGCAGAAAGTTATTACATACTACAAGGACAGAACAGATAATTCTCAAACAGCAAAAGCTATTTGTATATCAGGTGCTAATGGTCAAGATGGTAAACCAGGTGAAAATGGTGTAAAGGGTAAAGGTGTAAAATCTATTGCTCCTCAGTATGCAATTTCTGATAGCAACGTTTTACAACCAAATGAAGGTTGGTCGGATAAAGAACCAGAATGGTCAGAGGGAAAATATATATGGACAAGAACACTTGTTATTTATGACGACAATACACAAGAGATAACTACTCCTATCGTATCTAATGGATTAAATAGTGCTCTGTCTATTTCTACTGTCGCAAGAAAACAGGCTAATACAGCTAATACAAATGCGTCTAATGCATTAACCACTGCTACTTCAGCTAATACAACTGCAAAAGAAGCCGAAACAAAGGCGCAACAGTCCTTGGATCAATTTTTATGGCTCGTAAAATCAAGCTCATCTTCCACCTCTCTTACTCTTACAGATTCTGCTGTTGCGGCAATCACAAAACAGTTCATCATCAAATCTCCTGATGGTTCAGCAACGATTATTGAGGGTGGAAAACTTAAAACAGATGCATTAAAGTCAAACAATTATGTAGCTGGTAACGATGGAACATATAGTTCACTTGGTACGTTCTTTGATTTGTCTAATGGAGAAATTCACACACCTGGATTTTATTTGGATTCAGTTGGCAATACCTTTTATCAAGGCACAGTCAATGCTGATGCAGGTTACTTTGGTGATGCCAATAATAACTGGTATATTGGCTCTGCTGAGTTTGATAATATCAGAAACAAAGATGATGCACTTGTGAACGGTGTAGAATATAGTGCATTGATTTCTAAGGGTAACGCTGCTCTTACGGCTGGTCATTGGTATCTTATGTCTCAAGATGGTAGTCTCGGTATTCAATCGGGATGGACAACTATCAATGGTGGTAACTATGTCTTCGATAAAGAAACACAGAAATACTATGATATGGGTATGGTTGAACCTATATTCGGCTCTAAAAATGAATGGGATAATAAATTTTTATATATTCGTAGAGTTAAAGATCCATCATCTTCTCAGGCAACTTGGGAGTATCTATTCAAGGTAGATAAAGATGGTACTATCTATGAGAACGGTACAAAGTTATCAGATAAATATGCTTTGAAAACAGCAATCGGAAGTACATATCTTCCAATTACAGGTGGCACAGTTACAGGTAATTTAACTGTTAACGGTACTCTCACGGGAACAGCAAGTAAGGCTAATCAACTCACTCATACATTGAGTATCAATGGTAAGTCATGGAATGGCTCGGCTGATTTGACAGTTGGAACTATGGGCGTTGCTTATGGCGGTACAGGTAAATCATCATGGACGACTAATGGAATTGTGTATGCTAGTGGAAGTGGTACATTATCACAGTTATCTCTCGGTACTTCGGGTTATGTTCTTGCTAGTGGTGGTACTTCTGCCCCATCATGGGTTAATCCATCAACATTAAATGTGGCAACTGCAACGAAGGCAACAAAGGACGGAAATGGAAACACAATCTCAGATACATATCTAAGAAAAGATTTTGACAGTGTTACTCAGAATGTTACATTTGGTGGCTCTGTAGATGTTAGTGACTTAACTGCTGAAACACTACTTGTGAGTGGTGTTGCTAGATTTAGTAATGGACTTATCGGTAATCTTAAAGGTACAGTGTCTAATGCTCCGTGGAGTGGCATCACAGGCAAACCAGATACATTTACACCATCTGCACACACGCATACTATGGCTAATATATCTGATTGGGGAACTTATGTTTATAGTGCTCAAGGCACTCGAACAAAAAATACTGTACTTGCAGCCCCTAATGGATCAGATGGAAAGGCAACATTTAGAACACTTGTTGAAGCTGATATTCCTACTCTTTCAAAGAGCAAGGTTGGTCTTGGAAATGTAGATAATACATCTGACTCGACAAAAAATGTATTATCTGCTACAAAACTAACAACAGCAAGGAAAATTGGAAGTGCAACATTTGACGGTAGTGCCGACATTACTCTTGCTGATATTGGAGCGTCTTCATCAAGTCATACACATAATTATGCTTCAACGGTGATTCTTGCTGGTACGGACTATTCATGTGTAAGCAATGCGATTACTATTACAAAGGCTAATCTTCAGACTGCAATAGGTTCGACTGGTCTTGGTCTTATGACCGAAAAGGAACGTAGTAAACTGGATTCTATCAAGGTTTCTAGCGGTGGTACAATCGACTTCTCAGGTGTAACTGCAAGTGGTGCATTAGCTGCTACAATAGGTGATGATAAGACAGTTGCGATTACACACAATGTAAGTGGTGTGAAAGCTGGTACATATAAATCTGTTACTGTTGACACTTATGGTCATGTAACGGCTGGTACAAATCCTACTACGTTAAGTGGTTATGGTATTACTGATGCTTTGAGTTCAAGTACGAAGTATGCTCTAAGTGACAGTGTTGGTGGCAATGCTTTAAAGGCTAATTTATTAGCTAATTTGTATAGTAATCGTCCTACAAATGCTAATATAGCTATTACAGGCAGTGGTGGATTAGCTACATTTAAAGCAACAAAATTAATGACTACGTATAAGCCAAAATCTGATGGACATATTTTACATTTCTATTGGGATAATACGGGTGGATATGATTCTCAATTAGCAGTTACTATTGGAGAGAACCCTGAGTTACAAATGCGTGGGCAACAAGCTGGTACATGGGGTGAATGGCAGACTGTTTTATCAAGCAATAACTATACTGATTATACGGTTAAAAAAGATGGTACAGGAGCAAGTGGCACATGGGATATTGATATTACAGGTAATGCTGCTACCGCAACTAAGGCTACCTCTGCTGATTCTGCAACAAAAGCAACCCAAGATGGCAATGGTCGTGTAATTAGCTCAACTTATCTTCCACTTTCAGGTGGAAGCATGACTGGTACAATCGTCTCATCATCTGCGGCTCAAGTTCTCAGATGGACTTCTTCTGCTACTAGTGTCAATTCTACAGGCTGTAGTTGGTACGGACTTGGTACATATAGAGCTGATGATGGGTATAATTGGTTAAATATATCTAATTATTGGGGTATTAATTTTACCACAACAAGCTCAAATAGATTTACTCATAATGGTAATATTATAATTACATCTGCAAATATTGGTTCTCAATCAGTAGCCTCGGCTACTAAAGCGACCCAAGATGGTGCAGGTAATGTAATTACATCTAAATATGTCACAATAGATACAACACAAACTATATCAGGGGCAAAAACCTTCTCGAAGGAAACAACGATTTCATCTGTCACAGCTTCAACAAACAAGATTACTGGTGCACTGAAAGTAAAGGGAGGAATCGCTTCTGAGGGACAAATAAGTGCAGATAAGGCAATGATCGGAGATGCCGTTACGTTAGAATATAACGCCGAATTACAGTGCTTAAACTTTGTTTTTGCATAGGCACATAGATAATATTTTAAGGAGAGTAGAGAACGGTGCTACTCTCCTATTTTATAAAGGAAGGAGTGTGATAGATTGTTAGTATTACATCTACCTCTTACTGGGAATGTACATAATCAAGGATTATTAGATGAAGAAGTTGAAATACAACAGAATTTGGTTTGGTCAGATGTAGGAAAATTGGGTAAATGTATACAGTTTAATGGAAACACAAATCAGATTTTATCATTTGCCAACGTACCCAAAAAGACTAATAACTTTACTTGGGCGTGTTGGGTAAAACAGAGTAATAGAACATCTACTACTTACAATAGCACGAAACAGTATGTCTTATCAAATGGTAGAGATTGTGGAGCAATTGGGTTTAATATATTTATACACGATGGGATTCTAACTATTCATATGGGAAGTGGGGCAAATGACGGTTCAATGACTTCTACAACAAATTCAAGGATTCAAATTCAGGAACTATCATTAAATACTTGGTATCATATCTGTTGTGCGGTTAATGACAACAATGTAATGGTATATATCGATGGAACATTAATTAAAATTCTTCCACTGATTGAGATTAATTTTAGAAGCGATCGGGAATCGTATTTTACTATTGGTAAAATGGCATATGGTCATTATTATACGACTTCTTACTTCCCATTCGATGGATATGTCCAAGATGTGCGTGTTTATGACACTTGTTTATCCCCACGTCAAGTCAAAGAAATATCAAAAGGTCTAGTTTGTCACTACCCTCTCGGAGAAATTGACGGAAAGATTGGTGGGAGAAACTTACTTGTAAAAACAAATCAGGGTAAAACCAAATGGACAAATGCTCACGCTGACGGTTCATATTCGTGTGAATCTGTTAATTGGAATGGTATAAATGTTGTAAAAATGAGTTGTGCTACTCCTACTACTTCTTGGAAAATGTTTACTTTCAATGGTCTGTTGGAGAATTTTGATAAACTAGAACCAAGTGCAATCTATACATTGTCTTATGATGTGATTGGAAACATTAAAGTAGGTTTTTCAAACTTATGGGATAGTGATGCAACTCATAGTATTGTGGCTTTAGCACAGGAAACTGTTATAAAAAAAACATATGGTTCCCATTATATTGTAAATATAACTTTGAAAGATGCATTAAATAAAAGTAAACAATTAGTATATTTTAGAAATGACTTAAAAGCAGGGGAATCTGTAATTATCGCAAATCTCAAACTTGAAAAGGGGAATAAAGCAACTGCTTATACTCCATGTCCAACGGATGATCCTGTAATGTATGACAATGTGATTTATGATACAAGTGGTTATTGTAATAATGGTAGTGTATCTGGTGATATTTTATGGGATACTAACACCCCTAGATATAACGGGGCTTATGATTTTAATGGGACTGGCTATATTTATAATGATAACTTAAATTTAACAACGACTGCATTTACAATATCATTTTGGATTAAAATACCTTCAGCTATTACTCATCAGCATTTTGACTTCGCTACTTTTAATAGTTGGACAAGTGAAGGTGTTGGTATTTATTGGGATACAAGTGGGCAAAAAAGTTCTAGTGGTGGTATATTTGGTAAAGATTCAAATGGCGATAAAATTCATGTAGGAGTTCAGTGTCGAGGTAAGTTAAATGAATGGACACATTTTGCTATTACATGGGACGGTACAAACGTGTATAGATATAGCAATGGTATAAAATTTTCTGAATCTGATTTTAATGCAGTGTCTGTTTATCACCCTAGATTATGGCTAGGCAATAGTACATTTGGAGATCGAACATTAGAAAATAGTGAAAGCTGTATGTCTGATTTTAGATTTTATGTTACTGCCCTCTCCGATTCTGATATTCTTGAATTATATCAATCCTCTGCTTCAGTGGATAATAATGGAAACTTAATGTTAGCTGGCGAGGTAATTGAAGAATGAGTAATATAACTAAGCATGGGAATATAATTACTACTGAAATATATGAAACAGATGCGGTTGTTGAAGATGAGAATTTATTAAAATACGCAATCAACGATAACATCAAAATCAGAATTGCGAATGATTTTGTCGTTTGTAACGAAATATGGGAAATTTAAAATCTAGTAATTAACACACATAGAGTCTACTTCGGTAGGCTCTTTTATTATGTAGAAAGGAGCGTTAAATGCGAAGTTACGTTCTAGTTAATAATCAAGAAATTTATACTCTTGTGAAGTTTTCTGCACAGGATTTTGCGAATGATCCTGTTCTCTATTTGCAGACGGATTACTTACATGGAGTGAAGGAGAATTTCAAGAAAATAACAGCTATACAGGTATTCCAGAATGATATATCTGTTGGCTTATATGAGATATATGATACATACTCTGACATTACAGATTGTGGTGCACAATACAATGAAGATGTGAACCAGTTTGTAGATTGCTTGGCGGTTAGACTAACAAAGAATAATCTTGCTGAACAGGTTCAGAGTTTACAGGATATTGTTAATCCTGTTATAGATTTTAATACAATGTCTGACGAGGAAATTAAGACATACAAGAAAGGTGTACTCAATAGTACCTGTACAGCAGAAATATCAAAGGGTGTACAAATAGAAACAGATAAGGGCACAGAGACATTCAGCCTTGAACAACATGATCAGAACAATATTTCTTCTCTCTGTTTGACTGCAATGCAGAATCCAGCAGTTGCATATTTGCCGTATCACTCAAATGGCAACGAATGTCGTATGTTTCCTGCTAAAGTAATTATATCACTCTATCTTCAGATGCAGTTAAAGATTACTCAGGAAACTACTAAATGTAATCTGCTTCGTGTACAGTTAGATGGAGAGACAGACAGAGATACAATTATGTCTTATACATATGACACACCTCTTAATGAATCATATCAGGCACAGTATAACGAGATTATAGCTAATACTCTTGAGATTATACAGGGGCTTATTGCTGGGTTTATGGGCGGTTCAGGCACTACAGATGGATCAGATAATACACCTGACACGGATACCTCTACATCAGAAAGTGGTGATTCAGATGGCGAAAATACAGAAACTACTACAGAAGATACTACAGCTCACTAGCATTGGCATAGTATCTGGTTTTATATATTGTGGTTTAGAAATTTTATGGCGAGGTTGGACACATTGGACGATGTTCATACTCGCTTTTATTGTGGGAATTATCATTTCACAGTATAACAATATGTTCACATATGATATGGATTTAGCATGGCAAGTATTATTTGGTGGTTTGACTTCTATCATGTTGGAATATTTATTTGGTATTACATTCAATCAAGATTTTACCATATGGGACTATAGAGGACTTTGGGGAACATTTGCACAGAATCAACTTAATATCCTCTTCTGTTGTGCTTGGTTTGTGATTGTATGTATATCAATTTTTATATTGGACTGGTTTGAATATAAGGTGCTTCATGCTGAGAATAAACCTTACTATGTCGTGTTTGGTCATATATTCAGACCGTATGGAAAATAAGTTAATGGGCTGTTATATGCCCTAATTTTAGTTGAGAAAAAGGAGAATTTATTATGTCATTTAATAAGAAGATTACAACAAAGGAATTTTACAACATTGAACTCATTAACGTAGCTGAATGGTATGCACAGAGTAGAAAGACTGATAAGGAGAAGTTTAGTTCTCTTCCATTCCAGGTACAGCTTGCACTTAGAACAAATATTAAAGAAATAAATAAGACTACCGAAAGCATTATAGAAATGAGAAATGATTTTGCAGAAGGATTAAGAAATAAGTATTTTGTTCCAGAAAAAACAGATGAGGTTGAGCATGACGGACAGAAGGTAATGCAGTTAAAAGATGAGTTTATGACTGATTATCAGGCAGAAGCATCTGAATATGATAAAAAGTTACAAGAAGTTCTCATGGACAGAACAGAAGTTACATTATCTGTATTTGATATGGATGCAGTATATGAGACTCTACCTGATGATTGTAAGTTGAATATGGATGATATAGATATGCTGTCATTTATGGATAAAGTAGATGATGAGGAAGATGAGAATATAACGGAGGGCAAGTAAATTGCTCTCTTTAGAAAGGGGTGATTTTACTTGGCACAATTAGGAAATTTGCTTGTCACAGGATCGAGTAGATTACTGGGCAAGCTTTTTTGTGAGGACATAAGCGTTGGAAATTCATTGACGGTTAAGACATTGAGTGCTACTAATTTCACGGCAACAAATATAACGACAAGTGGATTGACTGTTAATGGTAATGCTACGACTACTGGTACGTTGAATGTAGGTAATTCACAAGCGAATGGAAAGATATCTATTAATGGGAAGGTGTCTATTAGAGATTATGTTAATAATGGTTGGCTTGGTATAAATGATACGGGTGCTTGGACAAGTGGAGTTTATTTTGGTTCTAGTGTAATAAGAACAGACGGTGGCTTTCAAATAGGTGGTAGCGGTAAGATTGTATTAAACACATCTTCTGCAAAATTCTCAGTTCCAGTCACAATCAATAATTCTCTTGCTGCTAATAATATCACAGCAACCAATGTAATGGTCAATGATACTCTCAAAGCATTTAAGTATGAATTAAATACTATTCAAGACTTAGGTGGCGAGTTCTGTGTTGCTCCTACAATATATATTCAATCAGGTGCAACAGTGAATGTATCAAAGGCAAGTGCTACAACTATCACTGTTTCTATCAAAGATACAGAATCAATCACATCTGATACTATTCAAGGTATTAGATGGTCAGCCAGTTCTAAAATTAAATTTCAAGGAAAGATTGATGGAGTTGCTATTCGATGCAATGGTATTATGGTAAGTAAGCTAAATACAGACGCAAATACAATGGCGTTGACATTAACTGTCGATTCAGGTATTGCAGATCATTTTGCAACGGCTATTAATGGTGCAACATATAGTGATATAAGTGTTATGTTGTATCAGAGATATGGTAAAAAAGTTGGGGCTACGGATAATGTATACTCTCCTGTTGGAATTAGAATGTCTGCTTATGGCAGTGCAAATTCTGCACCTTATGTAGACATTTGGGGAAATAAATCTAATTCCGATCCTGATACGATATATACTATACCGAGTGTAAGACTTGGTTATTTGGATGGATTATCTACCACTTTAAATGGTACAACTGTGAAATGTGTGGGTTATGGATTATATGCAGATAACGTATACTTAAATGGTACTATCATGAGCCAATCAGGTTCTATTGGTGGATTTAAGATTGACAACAATTCGCTCACTAATGGTGGTTGGGGTGTTGATAACAGTGTAATGATATGCACAGGTACAAGTGGTAGTAAGGCTATTGGCGGTTCGGATGCGATCAATGGTTGGTGTTTCTCGGCAGGTAGTAAATTCGGTGTAACTAAGATTGGTAATGTTTATGCTACAGGTGGTAAAATTGGTGGATTTACTATATCTGATTATAATCTTAAGGGAAATAATATTGGATTAGGAGCATCTAATGGACATGATTGCGCATTTTGGGCAGGAGCATCTACTGGTGAATCTGCACCATTCCATGTTGGACACGATGGAGCTTTATATGCGTCTAATGTAAATATTTCTGGTGAGATTACCGCAACAAGTGGAAATATTTCTGGATGGATAATTGGTGATGAATCATTGTATTCAGGAACAGATTCTATGTCATCAACTAATGTAGGTATTTATCTTGGGATTGATGGAATACGCCAATACAAATCGAATAATCAATATATTGACATGCGTGATGGACAGTTAAAATGTGTAGGAGCATCTATTGATGGTAGCATTGTTACATCCAATATTGAAGCCATAGGTGGCACAATTGGTGGATGGACGATAGAGCAAGGTAAATTATATGCTGGTGATGGTTCATCCGAAAATCCAGTTGCGGTTGTTCAATATCCAAGAACAGGTAATTTATGGACATTTGCTGTTGGTGGCACTTCCCACACGAATTATTCTGATTGTCCTTTCAGAGTGAGTAAAGATGGTAAAATGGCTGCATCATGGGCTAATTTAGCAGGTTGGACAATTACAGATGGAAAAATATATAGTGGCGATCCTACTAATAGTGGCGAAAAGGTTTCAGTAATGCAAATTCCAACTGCAAACACAACATGGACATTTGCAACAGGAGGAACTTCTCACGCGAATTATTCTGATTGTCCATTTAGAGTAAGCAAAGATGGACACGTGTTTGGTACAGAAGTATGTGTAGGTGCAGATGATGATACAAAAGGTAGGGCATCTACCCTAATTACTAATATGGGAATAACAATTAATGTTAATAATTCTACGACTAATTATGGATTAATTATGGAACAAACAGGGAGTTCTGGAAACCCTTATTTTGGTGTCACATTACAAGGAAAGTTATTTGCCAGATCTAGTTCTGGATTTTGCCAAAAAGGAGCTGTTGTTTGTAAAGCAACTGCAAATACTCCAACAAAAACATCCGTTACCTTTAGTAGCGCATTTAGTGCAGTGCCAACCGTTGTTGTTACCCCTATCTCCGCACAACCTGGAACATATGTAAAATGTGTGTCGGTATCAAATGTTACAACTAAAGGATTTGATATATATTTGAATCGAACCGATTCTAATAGTACAAGCGTAGCATGGATTGCTATGTTATAAAGGAGGTGAAAATGTGAAAGTAAATGATTTTACCTTTGCTGATAAAACATTAGCAGATTTTAACTGTATATGTTGTAATTTTGATAGTAACTCAGGAATAGTAGAGGTCGGCGTAGAGTTAAAACTAAACCAAGAAAAATCATCTGGATCGGATTGGTTCAATTTATACTCTGCGACATATGATGAACCATTTACTCTTCCACTCTCTATATGCGTAAACATGTGTAATTCAGATATAGATTATCTGACTGTTGCACAAGCGAGAAAAATTCAAAAGTGGCTTTCTCTCAAAAACAAGAAATTCAGAATCAATTGTTCTGGTTATGAGAATATCTACTGGATTGGTAATTTTTCTGCAAAACAAGTGATGATAAATGATCAAATTATTGGTTTTAATTTGACTTTTACAGCCAATACACCATATGCTTTACAAGATGATTTGCTTATTAATTGTGATTTATCAGCAAATATTCGAGAAACAGAATTTGAAATCAACAGTGATAAATATGGTTGTATAAACGCTGACTATATTATTACATGTAAAGAAGCTGGCGACTTAACTGTTTCTAGCTATTATGTAGACCAAGAGAATAAATTATTGATTATTGACAGACAATTTAAGATTGATAATTGCAGTATGGGGGAGGTTATTACTATTAATGGGGCATCTCAACTTGTGACAAGTAACATAAATGGTAGGCAATTAGGAAAGGACTGTAATTTCTTATTACCTAGATTAATCAATACATATCAAGATGTAGACGAAACTGTTAAAAATCGAATTGTGGTTAATCGCCCGTGTACAATTAAAATTACATATGCCCCTATTGCTATGATTGCATATGGATATAAGGGTTAGGAGGACGAAATGGCAAAAATAAATGAAACACAATATATAATACTTGACGTTATGAATCATGCCGCTGTTGGCACTATATATGCCAAGCAAGGTGACATCAATCGTATTGTCAAGTTTAAAATCGTAAATGCTGGAAAACCAGTAGATATATCAAAACTAGATGCTGTTATAAATATTAAAAAGCCAGATAAGACCGTTATTATATCGAATTTAGATAAAGACAAGAGGAATAATCTTCTTGTCTTTTCTTTCGGTAAAAATGCAACGGTTAAGCCTGGTGCAATTGAATATGACATCTTATTAACTGAGCAAGGTACTGCTATCTCTACCGTGACAGGTAAAATGATAGTTGCTAAAAAAGTTATTCAGGACGGAGATATTAAAAGTTCAAATGAGTTTAATACATTAGTTGATGCATTAGAAAAGGTAACTCATATACCTGAAATTGCCGATGATAACATCTCCGAAAATACAACATGGTCAAGTAGTCAGATTGTTAAATGTATCAAGGACGGTGGTTTTGGTAATATAGATGATGAATTATCATCTGAATCCGAAAATCCTGTAAAAAATAAAGCTATATATGAAAAAATATATCAATATTTCTTGGATAATGCTGTATACCCAATTAATCTCATTGTAAAAGACTTTTATAAGGACGGTATCGCAAAGCAAGGATTGTTGAGTACAAGAACTTGCGATGATTTCAATTATGCCACAGGTAAAAAAGTCTTAAATACAGATAATAATTATGATGATTCCATCAGTTGCGTTGTATTAAATGCTGATGTAGGAGCTATAGAATTAAAATCTGATCTTGAATATCCATTTGTTGTAATGAGTGATGAAGATGAAATTATTCATGTAGAACATAATGAACATGCAGTAAAAGGAAACATTGTAACAATGACATATTGCATTCCTTACAATGCTAAATATATTTATTTTAATTATTATAAAGATGAAATAAATGATATCTTTCCTACTTTTGGGAAAGGTGGAACATGTATGGTTAGATGTAAGGCAAGTGGATTGCCTATGATTACCTATTATGATAAGGATTATTATGCAGATCATGGAACGATAGATGTTGGAGACTTGTCTCAACAGGTAGAACAATGTAATACTGATATTGAAACGTTAAAAAAATCTGTCAGTGAGATTAAGCAGATCAAGACGGCTGGATATGGCATGTATGGAAAGGCTGATACAACCATTGCAAGTGACGGAACGGCAAAAAACATATATGGAACATGCACGATAGAACAGGAGGGTGAATGATGAAAGGATATAAGGAGTTGATGTTGTCAAACTTGGTTGACAACAGCTATATTGTAACAATCACGGATGAAGTGATGCAGCAGATTGCTGATACACTCAGATGTAAGTTAAGTACAGTCACAAGCGGTAGCAAGTGGATTCTGTACAGCGGAGAATCTACAAAAGATGGATTTATTTGTTCTATATCCGGCAGTAATTTTACAATAAGACAGTACATAAATGGCGTAGAACAGACAGGAACAAACAAACCAGCAATGGTCGTTAACCAGAACATGAATGGGAATAATGCAAAGAATTTCAGATTAAGATATGCAAATGGAAAAAATGGAGCGACATTCTTTGTATTTATTTCAGACACGATGACATCAGGAACACAGTTATCGTTTTTGATAAGCACAGCGACATTGCAGGACAAGTCAAATATCGGAGTATACGGATATATAGGATCTAATTACAAATTCTGGATCGATGGTGGCGAAACATACAATTTGTATGGAGAGGAAACATATGGATATGCGGATGACTATGTAGTTATGACAGTGATTCCATTGCCTGGAAAAAATACTGTTATAGATGGCTTGTATCGGTGCTTGATCAATAAGAATCAGACAGATAGATATGTGTTCAGTATCGATGGCAAAAAATATATGGCATGTGATGATCAGACAGGCTATGGTAAATGCGTCATTGAGCTTGACGATAATATGTTAGCATAAAATTATAGGGTATACAGATTAATTTCTGTATACCCTATTTTTTACGATTTGCAAAGATTCTTTGTCTCTAGTTCTTTATTATTTTGTCTCCACGCATTTTGAAGAGTCTCCATTTTGTCTCCATTAATACATCAAAATATACCAATTTATATCAAGATATAACAACTTATTCAAGTTTTCTCGATTTTACGATTTTGCCTTAAACATTTGATAACACAAGGTTTTTCAAGGTTTTCCTTGCTTTTCTGTCCATAAATATGGGGTTATCTGGTATACGTAATAATTCAGCCAATTGGCATATAATGTATTAGCATGGCAACGCCAAGATTTGATCGGTGTCTTGCTTGGATCGTTGTCCGGATAATAATTTACCGGAATATCCGGATTCAGTCCCTTTGCAAGATCACGCTTATATTCTTTATCAAGCGTCAGAATATCATATTCCGGATGTCCGGTTACGAATATATTCTTTCCTTCATCGCCAATGATCAGATAAGGACCTGCCTCATCGGACTCCGCTACGATCTCCAGATGCGGATTTTTTACGATCTCATCTTTGTCTACACCTGTATATCTGGAATGCGGTACATAAAAGATATCATCAAACCCACGAACAAGCGGTGTCTTTCTGTGGAAGGTATGATGCATATAGATTCCTGATAATTTCTTATCCAGCTCATGCTTCTGCACCCCATACCGATAATACAGACCTGCCTGTGCGCCCCAGCAGATATGGATCGTGGAGGTTACATTTTTCTCCGACCAGTCCATGATTTCTTTTAATTCATCCCAGTATTCTACATCTTCAAATTCCATCTTCTCGATCGGTGCTCCTGTGATAATGAATCCATCCCATTTCCGATCTTTGATGCTGGAAAAATCGGTGTAGAACCGTTCCAGATGGCCTTTTGGTGCATGCTTGGATTCATATGTCATCGTACGGATCAGGGAAATATTCACTTGAAGCGGCGTATTTGACAGACTTCTCATAAGCTGTAATTCTGCATCCTGCTTTAAAGGCATCAGGTTCAATATCAATATATCAAGCGGACGGATATCCTGACGGATGGCTCTGTCTGAACCCATCACAAAGATATTCTCATCCTCCAGTATTTTCTTTACCGGTAAATCATCGTCAACTCTAATTGGCATTTTCTATCAAGTCCTTTCTGTTTCAACTGCCATTTTTCTGTTTCTATATTATCAGGAAAACTGTTCCAGAAACTGCGCTTCTGAAATGATCGGTATTCCCAGACTCTGTGCTTTTTTATTCTTCGAAGATGTGGATGTCACATCGTTATTGACCAGATATCCGGTCTTTGAAGATACAGAACCTGCTACCTTTCCGCCCCGGTCTTCGATATACTGCTTCATCTCATCCCGGTTTGCAAATTGTACCAGACTTCCGGTTATTACAAAGGTAATACCTGCAAGCGTCTGTGGTACCGTTTCAGTCTCTGCTTCAAACTCTAATTCACGAAGCAACCTATCTATAATAGCACAATTCGACGGATTTTTAAAATATCTTACAATTTCCTCTGCAATCACTGTTCCAATTCCATCAATCTCTGTATATGCTTCTACATCCGCATGCATGATCTGATCCAGGTTATTTTTAAAATGTTTGCAGATCAGCTTCGCTGTTGCATCTCCGACCCCAGGAATTCCAAGGCCATAGACAAAACGGTTCATCGTTGTGTGTCTGGATGTATCAACAGCCTGAATCAGCTTCGCATAAGACTTCTCTCCAAAGCCTTCCAACTCAACGATCTCTTCTTCATGACGATTCAGGTGATAGAGATCATCCAGATGATCCAGATATCCCTGTTCAATAAATTTGTCTATCGTGGCTTCTGAGAGACCGTCAATATTCATAGCATTTCTGGATACAAAATGAGCAAATGATTTTAACTTCTTTGCAGGGCAGAATTCATTGGTACAATAAAGGGTCTCTACCTGATCTACACCCTCTCCCTCCGTCACGATCTTTGTCAGACCACCACAGGCAGGACAGGATTCCGGAATCGATACATTTCCACTTCTGGTATGATTTTCGGCAATCTGCGGAATGATCATATTTGCCTTATAGACCGAGATCTCATCTCCGATCCCAAGCTGCAACGACCGAAGGATACTGACATTATGGATACTTGCACGGCTGACTGTTGTTCCTTCAAGGGACACCGGATCAAATACCGCAACCGGATTGATAAGTCCCGTTCTGGAAGGGCTCCACTCCACATACTGCAGATGGGTCACTGCCTGTTCATCCGCCCATTTGAATGCCATACTGTCTCTTGGGAACTTCGCTGTTCTACCGAGACTCTTTCCATATGCAAGATCTTCTAACACCAGTACCAGACCATCCGAAGGAAAATCGTTCTGCTCAATCTGTTCTGCAAACTTTGCTACACGCTCCGGCAGCTTATCAGCATCGATCAAATAATGCTCTACGACATCAAAGCCCTGCTGCTCCAGCCAGTCTAATTCATAGGAAAAGGAATTCTTAAAGTCCACATCTTCTCCATCCACCAGATTAAAGGCAAAGAAATGTACGTTTCTCTCTTTTGTAATGCGGTTATTCAACTGTCTGACAGAGCCGCTGCATAAGTTTCTCGGGTTTTTATATTTTGCATCTGCATCTGTGATCTGCTCATTTATCTTCTCAAAATCTGAATACTTGATAACTGCCTCTCCACGGATCGTCAGCTTACCCTTATATGGAATCTCTTTCGGAATATTTGCAAATACTCTTGCGTTGTTCGTTATAACCTCGCCCTCTAAGCCATTTCCTCTGGTTACTGCTTTTACAAGCGTGCCATTCTCATAGGTAAGGACAACGGTAAGACCATCTAACTTCCATGAGATCACACCCTGATGTGTGCCAAGCCATGCTGCCAGTGCTTCCACACTCTTGGTCTTATCAAGAGAAAGCATTGGATGCTCATGAGCCTCTTTCGGAAGCTCACTTACAATCTCATATCCGACATGAACCGTCGGACTGTTCGACATTACAATTCCTGTCTCTTTTTCAAGTTCTACCAGTTCATCATACAAGGCATCATATTCCAGATTGCTCATGATCTCGGTATCTTCCTGATAATATTTCTTTGATGCCTCATTCAGTTTTTCAACTAATTCTTTGATTCTGTCTCTCTTTTCCAACTGACATACCTCTTATTTCCAACAACATTCTGTTCATTTTTATTATCCGGCTGTGCTTCTTCCCGCTTTGTTTTTACTTCTTCTTTTCGTTCCACTAAACGTCTGAGTTCTGTTTCTTCTTCCTTTGTCAAATGGCGGTACTCACCCGGTCTCAGATTCCCCAGACGAATATTGATCACTCGAAGCCGTTTCAGATTTACGACCTTATATCCAAAATATTCGCACATTCGGCGGATCTGGCGATTCAGCCCCTGTGTAATTATGATCTTAAAGGAATAATTATCGATCTTATACAGACGACATTTTTTTGTCACCGTATCAAGAATCGGAACACCTGCCGCCATCTGTGTTAAAAATTCGTCCGTGATCGGCTTATTCACACGGACACGATATTCCTTCTCATGATTATTGACTGACTTCTGGATACTGTTTGACAGGTCTCCATCGTTTGTCAAAAGCAGTAATCCCTGTGAATCCTTATCTAATCTTCCTACATACTGCAATCGGATCGGATACTTAATATGATCAAAGATGTTATCCGGATCATCATGACTTGCCGTGCAGGTCAGTCCCAGTGGTTTATTGTATGCAAGAATAACTGTCTCTTCACGCTTTCTTACAGGCTTTCCATCGACCATTACCCTGTCATTTGCCTCTATCTTCTGTCCCATTTCCGCAGGCTTCCCATTTATTGTGATCCTGCCTTTTAATATATATTCATCTGCCGCACGTCTGGAACAAATGCCAGCTTCGCTCAGATATTTATTAATTCGAATGCCTTCTGCCATATCATGACCCTTCCTGTTCTGTCTCTCTGCTGCGACTGTTTTGCCGCTCTTTTTATCTGTTTTCTTTATAACCATATCTTTTTAATCATACCATTCTGATCATTAAAAGTAAACAATTACAACTTTTCAATTTCGGGGCTTGTTTTTTCTCTTTTTCCGACGTATAATAAGGCAAACGCAAAGGTGTGTTTCTACGGAAACGCACCTTTTTTTGTATTTAAATTTAGAAGCTGAAGTTATAACATTTTATAAAGGACGTGAATATATGGATAATATCGATAAGAAAATATTACATTTATTACAGCACAATGCCAGAACCCCTTTAAAGTATCTGGCAAATAAAGTATTTCTCTCCTCTCCTGCGGTATCTGCAAGAATCGACCGGCTGGAAAAGGCAGGTGTGATCACCGGATACCATGCAGGCATCAACCCGGAAGCTCTGGGGTATCACATTACCGCATTTATACACATGGCACTCGATCCAAAACAGAAACCAACCTTTTATCCCTTTATCGATGCCTGCCCCAATGTACTAGAATGTAATTGTGTGACCGGTGCCTACTCTATGTTGATGAAGGTTTGTTTTCCAAGCACAATGGAACTGGATTCTTTCATTGGCCAGCTACAGCGATTCGGAAATACAGAAACACAGATCGTATTCTCCACTCCTGTTCAAACTCGTGGAATCGACATCGGTATTGTATCTCCTGTAAATGAAGAAAATGCTATCTAGTATGTCTGCGGACGGTCGTCTGTAACTTCTATATTATATAAGGCAAATAATAAAACAAAAAAGTTCCGTATCAGAATTCTGTCATATCCGAAGAATTCTTTTATGGAACTTTTTTATGTCTTGATATCTGCTTACAAACCTACTGCTAACTGGTTCACACATTTGCAGAATCAGCTAAAATATCCTTCCTATTGTGCATCTTCCGGTGTAGCTGCAGTATTCTCTGTTGTAGCCGGTTTGCTGATCAAATCATAAAATGCCCGGAATGTTTTATCTGTATCCAGAAGATATTCTGTATTCTCTTTTACATGAACATAGATATCCTGAATATCCTTTGATGCCTTAAAGCTGTTCAGATAAGAAAGCTGTGCATTTGACAGCTCCCCATTAGCGATCTTATACGAACCGTCCTGGTCTGTTATAATATAGAAGGTCACGATATCAAGCGGCTTTGATTCTACGTCCGCAATGTCCATATAGGACAATTCAACCACAACATATTCTCCTTCTGCATAACCATCTGCCAGATAACAGGTCGTATCTTCAAAACCTTTTAGGTATTTTGCAGAGTTTTCCAATACTGACATATCATCAAACTCGGTTGGATCCGTCACCAGTGACTGTAACGTTGCCTGATCACAGGCTGCTTTTGCCGTAAGATACTTACTAACCAGATCATTGATCTCTGAAACATCACTTTTCTTATATGATGCATTCTCCGGAATCGTCAGCTCAACCGTATTATTTTCTCCCGGCACAATTTTGGGTTTTCTGATAAAAAATGCGTACACATAACAGGAACACAATAATGCAAATATCACCCAGCCAATCGCAAGCTTCATTCCAGCCCGGATCACGATCTCTCCTTCTTTTGTCTTTATATATGTATCACCAAGAAAACTGTTTTTTTTATGATTCAATTTTCCTATGCTCCTTTTCATATTTTATATCGACAAAATTCTACCATTCTGTTCTGTATTTTGCAAGTTCATCCAGGAAGTATTCATAATTCAGCGAAGAAATATAAGAAAATATTTGATTATTTCAGCGAAATATTGTATTATATATAAGTCATGCACCAGTAGCTCAGTGGATAGAGCAACGGCCTCCGGAGCCGTGTGCGGTGGTTCGATTCCACTCTGGTGCATATTTTTTATGCATAAAAATACCGGCAGCCACTTAAAAGGAATGTGGCTGCCGGTATTTTCTTTTAATAAAATGATGATATTTTTACATTGTAACAAAGATGAACTTTACAACGAATAACGCTGCGATGATCGTTACAACGATATCTTTCTTCTTGTAGTTACCTGTGAATAAGGTAATCAGAACGTATGAAATTGATCCTACACCGATACCATTTGAGATAGAATAGGTTAATGGGATCATAAGGAAGGTAAGGAACGCAGGAACTGCTGAACGCATATCATCCATATCGATCTTGGCAAAGTTCTTAGCCATTAATACACCTACAAAGATCAGTGCCGGAGCTGTTGCACATGTTGGGATCACACCTGCGATCGGGCTTAAGAACAGACATACTGCGAAGCAGGCTGCTGTAACTAAACTTGCAAGACCTGTTCTACCACCTGCTGCGATACCGGATGCTGACTCAACGAAGGTTGTACATGTCGATGTACCAAGAATAGCACCTGCTGCTGTACCGATAGAGTCGCACATCATACTCTTATCTAAGTTGATCGGGTCACCATTCTCATCTAACATATTTGCCTGTGATGCGGTTCCGTATAAGGTTCCGATCGTATCAAACATATCTACCAGACAGAATGCAACGATCAGCATGATACCTGAGAATACGCCACCAACATATGGGCTTTCAAATGCATTTCTCCATGCATCCGCCTTGAAGCATCCAAGGAAACCGATCTCGCCAAAGTCTTTGAAAGACTGACCGATGCTGGATACATCAAAAGATGGTGTCTCCAGATTAAATACATAATAAAGGACTGTGGAAACAATGATACCGATTACGATATTTCCCTTTACATTTAACTTTGCAAGAACTGCGATCAGGATAATACCGATGATAGTTACAACCGGTGGAATAACTGCTTTCCATGCAGCTGCCGGTGTCTCTGCGCCTGAAATTGCTCCATGGAAATCAAAGATCTGTACCAGTGTATACTTATTCGCCTGTACAAGACCTGAACCCTTTAAACCAACCAATGCGATGAACAAACCGATACCGGCCGGTATTGATTTCTTCAGGCATTCCGGCATGGCTGTCGCAATGTACTTACGAAGTCCGGTTACAGACAGGATCAGAAATACGATACCTGATAACAGGATGATAACAAGACCTGACTGATAACCTTCAATCACGCTGCAGCCTGCAAAGAATGCACCGGACACAAATGAGGTACAGAAGAATGAATTCAGTCCCATACCACATGCCTGTGCATACGGCATTCTGGCAAGGAATGCCATAAGAAGTGTACCGATAACAGCCACAAGAACGGATGCGATAAATACTGCATTCCAAACCCTGCCTACTTCTGCTGCGCTTGCGCCTTCTGCAACAAGCCATCCAGCCTTACCATCTGCTGCTACCTGATTTGGGTTTACCAGGACAATGTATGCCATGGCAAAAAATGTTGTGAGTCCGGCCATAATCTCTGTACGAACATTAGAACCGCGCTCTGAAATGTGGAAAAATTTATCCATATTTCCCTTCCTTTCTTTTGTTTATTCTTATTAAAAGCATTGGTTGTCTACCTGTCCCTCACTACAGATATATGCCATGCTTTATAATCAAAATTCTGTGTGCCGTTACCGCACTGTTTCTTCCAGAAATTCGGCTACACTGTCATCCAGATAATCACCGATCACAAGATCCGCCGCTTCCTTGCAACGCTCTGTCGCATTTAAAACCGCAACTCCAAGTCCGGCTTCTGCTAACATCTCACTGTCATTATCTCCATCGCCGAAAGCAATTGTTTCTTCCATTGATATTCCAAGGAATCGTAAAACTTCCTTTAACCCATTATGTTTGCCGGAATGACGATCAGATATCTCAATCAATCGCGGCGCTCCGGATGTTACATAAACAGTATGGATATTTTGCGTTAATTCATGCATGATACGGTATTTTTTCTCTGTCGGTCCTACAATTGAGATCGAATCCAACTCCGTATTATGCTGTAAAATAAACTGCCTTATATCAGGCACCGGCGTTCTGGTGCTTCTTACATAAGCACTGATATCCTCTGACTCTCCAAAATTCATTGGATTCTCATAATATATCTCAGATGTATATCCTCTACCGTCTATAAAACATTCAAAGAATACATCTTTATCCGTAACCAGATCAAATATCTGCTCCGGTACTTCCGGTCGTAATTTTAAATTATATACTGAATGATCATCTGATAAATCATAGATTGCTGCCCCATTGGATGTGATCGCATACCGGACACCCCGAATCTCCCGGATGCATTCTGGAATGGAATAAACAGATCTTCCACTTGCCGGAATAAAAATAACGTGGCTGTCTGCCAGTTTTTCAAGAACTTCCTTTGTTCTATGGGAAATCCCATCCCGTCTTAAAATCGTTCTGTCCAAATCTGAAACCACGCATCTGTACTTCATATGCTTTTCCTCTGTTTTCGAATTTACTTTCATATGTTACCATATTTCGTAAGGGAAATAAAGATATTATAAACTTTTTTACATAAATACAGAAAAAGGAGCTATTTTCATTACATTTTTACCCGGTTGTATAAAAACTGTGATAAAATAAATACACATCAGAAAGGAGACCACTATGTTGCATGAAATATCCGATGAACGCTACTGCTTTATTGAAGATACCATTTGTGATGCATTTTTATTGGTATTGAAAGAAAAAGGAATAGAAAAAATTACCGTGACCGACATCATAAAAAGAGCCGGAATTGTTCGCAGTACATTCTATAACCACTACGAAAATATTCCAGCTCTTATAACTGCTGTTGAAGATAAAACTATCCAGGATATTTTCACCCTCATGGAAGACTTTCATCCTGAAAACAATCAGGATATATGCAAATCTTTCTTTCTGACAATTTGTAATTATACCAAAACGAATCCGTTTCTGGCAAATATTCTCCGGAGTCCAAGAGGCGATGAATTCTTTGAAAAGGCTTTAACTATGTTCCATCGTTATGTAACAGATGCCACCCGGAAAACAACGCCTTCCATGCACTCCAAGGAAGAGGTCTCCTATATGATCGCATGCAGCATTGGCAGTACCTTGGGTGTTCTCCATAAATGGACAAGAGAAAATTTTGAGAGTTCCGAAGAAATCATTGCCGGGATACTGACACAGTCATTTCTCACAGGTATACTTCCTTATCTGTCTTAAAGTGCTTCATCAATCAGAACTTCCTGCCTTTTTATCTTCTTAGTTGCACTCTTGATAAATGGATATTTACGAATAATCAACCCCGTAATCCGACGATAGGTCGGCTGCGTATTATTATAACTGTCAATAAATGCCTGAAGCTCTGATCTGATTGTTTCCTCGTTCATCCGTTTTGCCGAGACAGCATCCTGATCCGGATAGATTCTTGCAATTAGGCCATTGTTCTCTCCTGTCACAATCACCTCTCCCACCAGTTTTCCAAGAGCAAGTTTATTTTCTATTTCCTCCGGTGATATATTTTCTCCGTTTGAAAGAATGATCAGATTTTTTATTCTTCCATTGATAAATAAGAATCCGTCTTTATCCAGATATCCTTTATCTCCCGTATGCAGCCATCCACCTTTTAAGGTCTCTGCAGTCTCTTCCGGCATCTGATAATAACCCTTCATAACGCTGCTGCCCCGTACCAGAATCTCGCCATCCTCAAAAGAAATCTCAACATTGGAAAGCGGTCGTCCTATAGAACCGGTCTTATGATCTTCCGGTACATTGCTGCTGATAACAGGCGAACATTCCGACATTCCATATCCCTCATAAATATTTACACCATATTCTGCAAATTTCTCAATATAAAACGGATCCAGATGTGCTCCACCTGTAAATATTGTTTTCAGCTTTCCCCCAAATGCCTTGGCTGCAACTATTTTCTTTGGGATCAACGGGTTCATTGCCGAAAGACGTTTGTAGATTGTTTCTACCATCAAAGGTACCATCAGCATAATATCAGGATGAAAGACGCCCATATTTTTTACCATATGCAACAGAGAATCATTAATACATACCGTTGCTCCAAAGGAAAAACCTTTGAGCCAATCCATAACAAGGCAAAATGCATGATGAATCGGTAAAACACTTAATACTATGGTTCCGGGCTCTGCAGTATAATTAACAGATTTTACATTTTCTGCCAGATTTCTCTGTGTCAGCATAACACCTTTACTCTTTCCTGTAGTTCCGGAGGTGAAAATAATCGTAGCAATATCTTCCGGATCCGGTGCTGCAAAATCATCTGTACCGTTTATACCTGACGTCATTAATTCTGCTACAGATGCAACCTTTTTCTGATTTGTTTCGATTTTTTCTTCCTGTAATATCCAGATTTTTTTCAGTTTTGGACATTTCTCCAGTATCCGTTCCGACAAGGTCTGAATTTTAGGACTTAAAAAGAGTGCTTCCGCATCTGAACGATTCAGAAGATCTATCAAATCCTCTACCGGAAGTCCTGCATCAAGAGGAACGGCTACTGCCTGACCTGTTATAATTCCCAGATAAGCTTCTATCCATTCCACAGAACTACTACCGATCAATGCTATATGCTTTCCCTGAAAGCTTTCCTCACACAATCCTTTTCTGACAGACTTGGCATTCTCCATCAGCTCCCGGTAGCTTCTATCACAGATTTCCTTTTTCTTCAACCATTGCACTGCCTTTATTTCTGAAAACTTTTTTTCGCTTTCTTCCAAAATATCACGAATCAACATATCTTATTATACCTCCGCACATACTTACTGCGATCATATACTTATATTCTCTGATTATACAGTTTCCTGCTGTAATCGCTCTAACAGATCAAGTGCTTCTACAATTGTGAATACATGCAGTGCATCGTCTTCCTCCAGTTCAATGTCAAATGTGTCTTCGATTTCTCCCAAGAAAGACATAAAATCAAGCGAACTAAAGCCCAGATCTTCTCTGAACTTCATATCGTTTGTCATCTCCTCCGGCTTAACATCACAATACTGTGCTATGATTTTCTTAAATTGCATTTCCTGTGTCATAATAATTTCTCCTTTATATGTTTTATTTTATACCTGTTCCATGATTTCTCCGATACTCATATCAGGTTCCGCGATTCCTTTAAACAATATCCGCATCATATAGTAATATAACAATTCCATATCATGTTCTGCCAAATGTGCGGTCTGGTAATGATATGAAAAATTCATACCTCCATTATCTGTATGAGATACTGTCAGATACATTTTCTTTGTAGCTGCACCATTTGCAAACCATTTTGCATGCTGTGGAATTTGTACCAGATGAGGATTATCCAATTTTACCGGCATCGGCTGATAAGTAAGGTAACAGCTTTCATAGGCTGTATTCTTCGGTGTATGATATCGTTTCTGCATCTCCTCTCTGATCAACGCCGGATCATAGTTACTGTGCATATAGATCCGATTCTGCATATTCTGGATCTCATATGCTGCCGACAGGAAATCAGTATCTGCCGAAATCACAGTTCTACATGGAAACATAATAGTCCGACTACCACCGGAGGTCCATTCATCATGAGTAGACCGTCTTGAAATGAAGTTTTCTATCGTAATATCTTCCTGTCCATGATTCATCTTTGACAGATATGTACGAATACCAAGCAACAACAGATTTGTCATTGAAAGCTGATGGTTCATACAAAAATCTATCAGATTTTTCGTTGGCTCCGGCTCCAGTTGATAATCCTTTACTGCCACAAACAACTGATCTAATTCTATATCGGCAGCCCTGAGTGTTTTATTCCTATGTAACTTTCTTGATGCTTCCAGTACATCTAAACCCTGGATATCAGAATAAAGGGGTTCCCCCCATGCATCCAGCTGATCATCCCAGAACTTTTTATCTTTGGCAAAACGTTTTTCATTATTTGCACGATTCAGATCTTTAACCAGCACTTCCTCAAAATCAGCTAACTTCTGCGGATATGGTGTATTGAATTTATAATGCGTATATAACTGCATCAGGTCATTGATCATCACAACCAGTCCACAGGAATCAATCAATCTATGATCCATATGGATGAAGAAACCATTATATCCATCTGGCAGTTTAACCATCACTACATCGCAAAGCGGAATATCATCTCCGTCAAATGTCTCATATGCCCACTGCTGCATTAGATAGTCTGCTTCTTCCATATGCATTCCTGATAAGTCTTTTAAAGGAATATCACGGGTTTCTTTTTCAGTAAGATATTGCTTCACATCACCATTTTTATCACGTTTCGTAAAACGAATACGCATACATCCATATCTCTCATATTCCAACTGAATACATTTTTTTAAAAGTCCGAAATCCAGTTCTGCTTTTAAAGATGCCACAACACTGACACCGGACACCTGCTGTGTTTTATATTTTTTTATCCAGTCATCATGCATTTTTTGTGCTGCTGTTAAGGGATACTGTTTCATCATCATGGATAACCTCCTGTATTCTTTATTCTTTTGTGAACTTATCACATTTCATTTTTGAATTCCACCCCTTGTACAACTTAACAAACACTTTACATGAAATTGACCGAAACTTTAAAAGTAATCTATGGATCAGAATTATCCCAATATAAAAATCCCCCTTAAACAGATTCGGCATTTACCTTATCTGCTTAAGAGGGATCCTGTTACTTCTGATGATTCTATTTTAATTATCATATTTTTCAAAAAAATCAAGCAGCTTTTGTCGATAAAGCTCTGGAGCTGCATATGGCGCGCATAGATGCCGTGCTTCCGGTATAATGACCAGTTCTTTGGGAGCACTGCATAATGCATAATTATATACAGAATTCTCCGGAACTACATAGGTATCTGCTTCCCCATGAAAAAACAAAACCGGACGTTTATTTTTCTTCATTGCATCTATCGTGTCAGCATCACTCATACGAAATCTTCCAAACATCCTGCAAAACAGATCTACACGGAACAAAAGCAGCTCTACCCAACCCAAATGAAACCAGTTAGCTGCGATATCCTGAAGCTGCCGTTTCATCGAGCAAAATCCACAATCTGCAATCAAGCCTTTCACTTCTTCCGGCAGTTTATGTCCGGAAGCCATAAGCACTGCCGCAGCTCCCATGGATTCTCCATAAAGATAGATTGGGAGCTTCTCTCTGTTTCTTGCAGCAATATAATAACTCCATTGCTGTACATCCCATTGCTCTTTTGCACCAAATGTAATATATTCACCCTCGCTCAAACCGCAGCATCTCTGATCAATAAACAATAAATTACACGCATTCTCATGAAGGAAACGTGCTGTATATGCAAAATCGCCAAAGCCGCTACCTTTATATCCATGACTTAACAAAACAAAACGTTTCGCTTCTTTTGTCGGAAGATAATAAGCATGCAGATACAGTCCATCTCTGCTTCTGATAAAGCAATCCTTCATCTGCTGTTCAGCACACCACAGTTTTCCTTCTTCATATTCTTTTTCATATTTGTCTCTTGGATGATTTTTCTTTATATGAGACAGTTGAAACCATTTCTTTTTTTTCTGTCGTTTTTTCCCTTTGCAACGAACAAGCATATCAAAGAAAGACCAACCAAATGCAACAAACAGACCAAATGCACCGGCTGTTATTTCCAGTAATCTTAATATTTTCTGCTTATTCCCTGTATCATTCATAATCGTTATCTTCTCCGCTTCTTTTTCGCGTATTTGTAAAACAGCCCTTGAAAACATAATGTTTTCAAGGGCTTGAAATACTTTATTATCATTCAACAAATAAAATTATACATTCATCTGCTTAGCAACTTCTGCTGCGAAGTCTTCATTCTTCTTCTCCATACCTTCACCAACTTCGAAACGAACGAACTTAGCGATCTTAAGAGCAGGATTTACAGACTTCAGGTATGCTGCAACTGTCTGCTTGCCATCTTCAGCCTTAACATATACCTGATCAAGAAGACAGATTTCCTTCATCTGCTTGGAGATACGTCCTTCAACAAGTCCTGAGAAGATCTTGTTGCCTGAGATCTCTTCCTTATCAGCACAAGCGATCTCTGCTAACTGAGCCTTAGCTTCCTTTGAAAGGAAGTTAGGTAAGAAGTTCATATTTGACTTCTTCTCTTCGTAGATAGCTACATCTTCTGCGCTCCATACACTGGCTACAGCCTTCTCGATCAACTTGGAAAGAACCGGCTTTGGAAGTGAGAACGGATCATTTAATGCACTGTCAATTGTGATCTCTTTCATCTTAGCAAGCTCATCTGCTGAAATCTCGTCTCTTGAGATGTACTGTGGGTTCATAGCTGCGATCTGCATTGCAATGTTTGTAAGTGCTTCCTTAGCTGCATCATCTGAAGCACCGTTACCGGCTACAAGAACACCGATTCTTCCGCCACCATGGATATAAGAAGCAACAACATCTGCTGTAACCTTCTCAAATCTTCTGATGGAGATTTTCTCACCAATCTTGAGAATCTTATCATCAAGATCAGCCTTCATATCAAGGATTGAAACAACGTCTTCGCCATCTCCAGCCTTTTCTGTATCTACTGTAAGTGCCTTATCTGCAACTGCCTGTACAAATTCCTGGAAAATTGCATTCTTTGCAACGAAGTCTGTCTCTGAGTTAACTTCAACAACTACTGCTGTATTACCATCAATTGCAACCTTAGCGATACCTTCTGCTGCAATTCTTGCTGCTTTCTTCTCAGCCTTAGCTGCACCACTCTTTTTGAGTACTTCCACAGCGGCATCCATATCGCCGTTTGTCTCTGTAAGTGCTTTCTTACAATCCATCATACCAGCACCTGTGAGTTCTCTTAACTCTTTTACCATGCTTGCTGTAATAGCCATCGTAATAACCTCCAAAATTCTAGTATTTATATTCTAAAATATTACTCTTCTACTGCTGCATCCTCATCTGCAACTTCTTCAGCATCTGTTGCATCAGCACCCTGCTGAGCTTCGATAACTGCATCTGCCATCTTTGAAACAATAAGCTTTACAGCTCTGATAGCATCATCGTTACCAGGAATAACATAATCTAATTCTTCCGGATCACAGTTCGTATCAGCAATACCTACAAGCTTGATTCCAAGTGAATGAGCTTCCTGGATACAGATTCTTTCCTTCTTAGGATCTACAACGAAGATCATGTCAGGAATTTCCTTCATTTCCTTGATACCGCCAAGGTTCTTCTGAAGCTTCTCCATCTCCTTCTTGATCTGGATAACTTCCTTCTTAGGAAGAACATCAAATGTTCCGTCAGCTTCCATAGCTTCGTACTTCTTAAGAGTAGCGATTCTTGTCTGGATTGTGCTGAAGTTTGTAAGCATACCACCTAACCATCTCTCGTTTACATAGTACATACCGCAACGCTCTGCTTCACTCTTGATTGAGTCCTGAGCCTGCTTCTTTGTACCAACGAAAAGAATCTTTCCACCATTTGCTACGCAGTCACCGATTGCATTGTAAGCATCGTCAACCATTCCTACTGACTTCTGAAGGTCGATGATGTAGATACCATTACGCTCTGTGTAGATGTATGGCTTCATCTTAGGGTTCCATCTTCTTGTCTGGTGTCCGAAATGTACACCTGCTTCTAATAACTGTTTCATTGAAATAACGCTCATTTTTTCTACCTCCATGGTTATATTCTTCTGCTGATCTCTCTTTCACCGAGTCACCCGAGCTATAGGCACCACTTCAGGAATCAACCAGCATGTATATTATTTTTATGAGCCTGCTATATACAAGCCCACACACGAAATTGATAATAACACAAAAAGAAAGTGCATGCAAGCACTTTCTTTTTATAATCTCATGTCACTTAACAGTTCCATGTCTTTTTCGCATTATGCTGGTATGTGCGAGCACATTCCAGCGCAATGCTCATTATCTCATATTTTGTTTTAATTCATGCTATAACTATCGTCCATCTCTCATAATGGTGATCATCTCATCGTAGGTTTCATCACCCTTGAATGTGAAAGTTCCACACATCAGTTTCATGGAATTACCGGAGCTTACAAGGTAATCATAGAAATCCTGTACACTGTCTACCATTCCGATATCATATAATGCCTGAGAGATTGCCTCTGCATACATACCCGGCTTGATCGTAATCGAACCACCCTTTTTCTTTTCTTCTGTAGTTGTCTCTGTCGTAGCCTCCGTAGTTGTCTCTGTCGTAGCCTCCGTAGTTGCTTCTGTCGTCGCCTCTGTTGTAGCTTCTGTCGTCACTTCCGTCGTTGCCTTAGCTGCATCCTCTTTTGTCGTTTCCGTTGCAGTCTCTGTCGTTTTCGCTGATTCAGTAGTTTCTTCTGATGCAACAACTTCTACCGCATCTCCTTTTGACGGATCATTCTTCTTTGTATCTGCAAAGCTTCCGGACTTAATTCCAACCATCATAACGAGCGCACCAATGATAAGTCCAAAGCCTAATCCTCTGAAAAAATATTTTTTCTTCATACTGCCGTTTCTCCTATCGTATAAAACAATTTCAATTTACTGCTTCTGATTCTCAATATTTTTAATGATCACCTTGGTTTCACCAACACCGATTCCAAGCTGGTTCGCGATCTCCATAATTCCAAATCCCTGCTTGTAAAGCTCTGCCACTTCTTCATCGATATTTTTCTCATCATCCCAGATTTCTTCCGGTGCAGGAGCTTCTTTCTTTGCCTCCTGTGCACGATTCTGATTTCTGTTTGTTCTGTTCTTCTTGCGATTCTTCTTTCTGGAACGGTTGCCTCCCGCCGGCTGTTCTGTCTTCTGTACAGGCTCAGTACCGGTTGCTTCTGCGACTGTTGTTTCTTCTGTAATTTCGGTTGCTTCTGGCTCAACAGCAGGCTCTTCTGCTTTCTTAAAGGCAACAACATTGGATTTTTCTTCTGCCGCTTCTTTCTCGGCTTCCTCAGCAACAGCTTCTTCTGCAACAGCTTCCTCTACTTCTTCCTTTGGTTCCTCCGCATCATCTTCTGCCGTGTTCTCTTCAACATCCTGTTCCGGTACAGTTTCGGTTATATCACCATTTGCAACTGCATCACCGGAAATAACTGTCTCCGTCTCACTTGCCTCTAATGCTCCGAGAGAATTCTCATCCGGCTCTTCTTCGATTTCTTCTGTCTGCTCATTTTCTTTGGGAGCTTCTTCTGTCTGCTTCTCTTCCGAAACAGCTTCTTCAGCCTGTTGTTCTTTTTCTTTTGCGATCTCTTCTTCGGTTTCCTTTACTTCCATTTCAAGAAGTTCTTCATAAGTAACCGCTTCCGGTTTTTTCTCTGCATCCGGATTATATTCTTCATAGGCTTCTGCAAGGCTCTGATTGATATAATCGATCATCTCCTTCTTTGCCTTTTCAGACAACTTGGATGCCCATTTTTCAATCTGTTCCTTCAGTTCCTTTTCTGTCTTCTTGCGGACATCTTCGCTGTATTCATCTAACGATGTCTTGCTCTGCTCAAGAAGAGAATCACATAATTCCGTAATCTTTCGTTTTAATTCTTCTGAGCTTTCATTATATATCTCATCTTCCTCTTTAAAATCATGACTATCCAGAATAAAAAAGCTTACACCTACAACTGCTACGCCAACTAATAATGTTATGATTGGTAATATCATTTCTTTACTCTCCTTTGCAAAATTTTATACGGCTTTTAATTCGTCAAATACAACATCATTCAGAACCTTAATATAAGTTCCCTTCATGCCTGAGGATCTTGCTTCTATAACACCCGCACTCTCAAACTTTCGAAGTGCATTCACGATTACGGAACGGGTAATTCCGACCCGGTCTGCAACCTTACTTGCAACAAGGATTCCCTCATTTCCATCCAGTTCCGAAAAAATGTGCTTGATCGCCTGTAATTCTGAAAATGATAAAGTACTGATTGCCGAACGCACGATTGCGATCTTACGATCTTCTTCTGCATTTTCTTCATTTAAAGCCCGCATCATCTCAAGTCCTACAACCGTCGTTCCGTATTCCCCGAGAATAATATCATCAATATCATACTGTGCATCCAGCTTATACAGAAATAACGTTCCAAGCCGTTCTCCTGCTATATCAATTGGAAGTAGAAGTCCCTGATATTTCTCTATGTTATCACTGTCAAATCCGAGCGTAGTCAGATTTACATTTTCCTTTGTTGACAATACAAGGAGAAGTCTCTCATTCAGCATACTGTCGATCAGCAGACCGACCTTATCCTCGATCAGTTCATGGATCTCAGGTATATCTTCACGGTTCTTAATTCCCAGAACCTTACCTTTTTTACTGATAACCAGTACATTTGATTTTAAAATATCACTCAAAACATCACAAATATCATTAAAAACAACCTTATGCGAGTTGTTATTGTGCAATAATTTGTTGATTTTTCGTGTTTTATCTAATAATTGAACACTCATTTCTGTTCCTCCGTATGTAAAATACAAAAAAGTTGTTTTTGCATAAAAAATCTACACTATTTGACATTCTATCACAATGGTCATGAGATAACAATAGCCTTTCCTGTCAAACGAGAGATTTAATATTTAAAAACAACTTTTTTTATATGGCAGGCCGGACAACTTCATCCGATCACTTATGCCTGTTTTTCCTTTTCGGTATTATCTCTGGAATATCCACAGTTTTCTGCTGAACAAAGTAACTTATTACCCTTTTCAACCATATAACTGCCACATACCGGACATTTTTCCCTTGATGGTTTCGCCCATGACATAAAATCACATTCAGGAGCATTGATACATCCATAGTATCTTCTGCCCTTTCTGGTCTTCTTTATTACTATGTCACCTCCACACTTTGGACAAGGAACTCCTGTCTTTTCAAAGAACGGCTTCGTAAATTTACAGTCAGGGAAGCCCGGACATGCAAGGAATTTACCGTGTGGACCATACTTTACGACCATATTGCGTCCGCACTCGTCACACACCTCATCCGTTACTTCATCCTCAATCTTAATGGACTGCAACTCACTCTCGGCTTTCTTAACCGCCGCATCGAGATCTGGATAGAAGTTTCTTACTACAACTTTCCATTCGATAGCACCCTCACCGATCTTATCGAGAAGGGACTCCAGATTCGCTGTAAAATTCACGTCGATAATAACCGGAAATGCCTGTTCCATAATCTGATTCACGGCTTCTCCCAGTTCTGTTACGTATAATTTCTTATTCTCTTTTGTGATATAACGACGATTCAATATTGTTGAGATCGTCGGTGCATAAGTACTTGGTCTTCCAATGCCAAGCTCCTCTAAGGTTCTTACCAGAAGTGCTTCTGTATATCTTGCCGGCGGCTGTGTAAAATGCTGCTTCTCGTCAAAATCTTCTAATTTTAACAGATCCCCTTCATTCAGATCCTTAATTCCCGCAATATGCTCACTCTTCTCGTTGTCCACATTATAAACCGTTGTAAATCCTGCAAATGCAATCTTTGATACTGAGGTCTGGAACCGATAGCCTGCTACTTCTGCCTTTACGGTCTTAATGCTGTATACTGCCTCTGCCATCTGGCTTGCAAGGAAGCGGTTATAGATCAGCTGATACAGACGGAACTGTTCTCTGCTTAACTGATCCTTGATAGCTGCCGGTGACAGTGTGATATCCGTCGGACGGATTGCTTCATGCGCGTCCTGGATCTTCTTACCCGGTTTGTCTGCCCGAGGTATTCCCGCTGTATAATCTTCTCCAAAATTCTTTATGATATAATCCTTAGCTGCTGCTGCCGCTTCATCCGATATTCTGGTAGAATCCGTTCTCAGATAAGAGATCAGACCGATGGAACCTCTGCCCTTGATCTCCACACCTTCATATAACTGTTGTGCGATACGCATCGTTTTGGATGTCGCAAAGTTCAGCTTGGAGGAAGCTTCCTGCTGCAACGTACTGGTTGTAAATGGAAGTGGCGCTTTCTTATGACGCTCACTGTCCTTGATCGATGCGATCTGAAAAGACTGCTTTCCGATTGTTTCTATGATATGATCCAGTTCCGCTCTGGAAGATATTTCTTCCTTATCGCTCCCATTTCCCATGTATTTGAATTCAATGCTTTTCTTGGCCTTTTCCGGTGCCAGCATAGCAGAAAGTGTCCAGTATTCCTTTGGAATAAATTCATTGATCTCTTTTTCTCTGTCACAGATCAGCTTTAATGCTACAGACTGTACACGTCCGGCACTTAAACCTCTCTTAATCTTTGCCCAGAGAAGCGGACTGATCTTATAACCAACCAGTCTGTCCAATACACGTCTCGCTTGCTGTGCATCCACAAGTGCCATATCGATATCGCGTGCCTGCTTAATTGAATTCTTTACTGCATTTTTCGTAATTTCATTGAAGGTAATTCGCTTGTACTTCTTATCATCCAGTTTCAGTGCTTTTGATAAATGATAGGAGATTGCTTCTCCCTCACGGTCGGGGTCAGTTGCGAGGTACACTTTGTCAGCTTTCTTTACTTCTTTTCGAAGCTGTGCAAGTATATCTCCTTTTCCTCTGATCGTTATATATTTCGGTTCAAAATCATTATCAACATCAATGCCCATCTGGCTTTTAGGCAGATCACGCACATGACCATTCGACGCAATCACTTCATAATTACTGCCCAAAAACTTTTTAATCGTCTTGGCTTTCGCCGGAGACTCTACAATAACAAGATATTTAGCCATGTACTCTTTCCTTTCCTGTTCGTTTAAACGACACAAACTATACACCATTTTTTCCTGCCATGCAAGTGAATATTTTATTACAATTTTCTGAAAAAATGCCCCGGATTCTGTTTTCATCCCTGTGTAACAGCAAAATAATACCGTACCGGCTGCCGAATTATTCCTTTTCTTTCCATATCAAATAACGCTGTCAGGATTCTTGCAGGAGGCTGATCCACGCGGGCACAGATTTCCTCTATATGCAGCACTTCCCGCCCCATACAGGCACATATCTTCTGTTCCAGAGCGGTAAGCCGGCTGTCCTCGCGAAATTCTGCTTTCCCTGCTGCAAGGATCCTCCGTTCAAGTTTTAAATCCTCCACAATATCCTCAGGATCCGTCACAAGCATAGCCCCCTGCCGGATCAGATGATTGCAGCCCTCACTGTTTCTGTCTCCAATCCGTCCCGGAACTGCATACACCTCACGCCCCTGTTCCAGCGCCTGATCGGCGGTGATCAGAGATCCGCTTTTCTTCTGTGCTTCTACAACCAGCACCCCTTTTGCAAGTCCACTGATGATCCGGTTCCTAAGTGGAAATCTCCATGCCGCAGGCTCTATATCCAACCCATATTCTGACAGGATCACACCCTGATGCCCAATCCGTTCAAACAAATTGTAATTTTCCTTCGGATAACAGATATTGATCCCACAACCTAGTACTGCAACTGTAAATCCATTTTCTACATTGATTGCCGCACGCTGGGCGGCGCCGTCGATTCCTGCTGCAAGTCCGCTGATAATACCAGTCCGATATCCTGCAAGCACAGAAGCAAACTGCTCCGCCATCTCTTTCCCATATGCGGAGGCCTTTCTTGCACCTACGATCGCTATACCGGTTCTGTCTGTTTTAAGCGTCTCCACACACCCCTTTGCATACAGCAGAAACGGACAATCCGGAATTTCCCGCAGGACTTCCGGGAAATAAGGATGTCCTGGATATATATATGTAATATTCCGCTCCTTTAGTCTGTTTTTATAGACGATTATTTTCTTTTCATCCCGTGTGCACAGGATCCGTTCACTCTGTTTTTCTGTCAACGTTTCCCGAAGCACATGTTCTGGAACATTCCACAGTTCTTCAGGTCCTCCAAAATAATCAAGGATCCTGCCAAGTGCTGCATTCCCCATATCCGATATCATCCCCAGCCACAGCCTTATAAGATCATACTCCATATCTGTCCCCCCCTTTCATTCCTTTGTACTGCATATTTCCCTCTGCCTCTTCTGTAAGATTCTGATACCGGAAAAACAATGCCTCTTTTAAATGTTCCTCATGGATCCCGATACTTCCTGCCAGATCAGCGATCGTCCTTGCGATCTTAAGTACCCGGTTATAGCCTCTGGCAGAAAGTTCTGTATGTTCAAACGCTTCCCGCACCAGCTCCTGCTCTGCCCTTCCCAGGGAAATATATTGCTTTGTTCTCTTTCCATCCAGTTGGGAATTAAAATTTATCGACTCTGAACGGTAACGCTCCTTCTGTATGTTCTGCGCCGCAAGCACCCTTTCCCGGATCTCAGCCGAAGTTTCTGCCCGTTTATCCTCTAACAGGTCAGAACAGTCAATCCTGCGGACATTTACGTTGATATCAATACGATCGAGTAGCGGTCTGCTAAGCCTTGCATTGTATTGTCGGATCTGCCTACAGGTACAGGTACATTTATTCAGATCCGGATACATGCCGCAGGGACAGGGATTTCGTGCCGCAACCAGCATAAATCCTGCCGGATATATATATTTACCCTGGATCCTTGCGATCGTTACTTCCCGATCTTCTAACGGCTGCCGCATTACTTCAAGAACATTTCTGCCAAATTCCGGAAGCTCATCCAGAAACAACACCCCATTATGACTGAGACTGATCTCTCCCGGCTTCGGTATTGCTCCGCCACCGGTCAGAGCAATGGCAGATACGGTATGATGCGGTGCCCGGAACGGACGCTTTGTTATCATCGCCTGTCCTTTTTTCAGCAGACCTGCCACACTGTATATCTTGGTAATATCAATACTCTCCTCAAATGTCAGACGTGGAAGGATCGTTGGCAGGCATTTTGCGATCATGGACTTTCCTGAACCTGCTGCTCCTGTCATCAGAATATTGTGCATTCCGGCTGCTGCGATCTCCATTCCGCGCTTCAATATTTCCTGCCCTTTAATATCTGCAAAATCTCCCAGTTCCCCCATATCCTCCTGGTCGAGCAGAGCCTCCACATCTACAAATGCAGGCTCGATCACCGCTTTTTCATTCAGATAAGATTCCGCTTCTGACAACGTCCGGAGCGGGATCACTTCTATATTTCGGATCAGTGCCGCCTCCTCTGCATTTTCCGCCGGAACAAGACAGCGTGTGATTCCTTGTTTTACTGCATGATGAACAACCGGGAGTATTCCTGATACAGCATTGATCCTGCCATCCAGCCCCAGTTCACCCATAATCAAGGTATTTTCTATTTTATCGTTTGGAATAAGCCCCATAGATACCATAATTCCTATGGCAATGGGAAGATCGTAGGCAGTTCCTTCCTTCCGGATATCTGCCGGTGATAAATTGATCGTAATCTTTTTCGGTGGTATCTGAAATCCAGAGTTTTTGAGCGCTGTTCTCACCCGCTCTCCGGCTTCCTTTACGCATGCAGACAAAAAGCCTACCATATGAAACATTGGCAGTCCGTCATTGATATCTGTTTCCACCTGAATCAGAAGTCCCTCTACTCCAAGGACTCCTCCACTTGTTACTTTACTGTACATCTGTATCTGCTCCTTTCGACATTTCTGCCGTCTCTCCATGGAGCATGCCTGAACAGAATCAGCGAAAACAAAAAGCTGCCACCTGGCAGCTTTTTATACGCCTGCATTTATACTACCTGTATCCATACAAAAAGTCAAATGCATTTTTATATTAACTGAAGTATACAACCTCTTCTTCCGGCGGACCGGTCAGCACAACCTTCTCTGCATAGAGAACCGGACCATCTCCCTCAAAATCAGGATAGTATTCTTTCTTGATCGTTGCTGTTACATCTACCCACTGTCTGTCAATCAGATTCTTAGAGCCATCGTAATAGCATTTGAAGCCTACAAATGTAATATCCTCTACACAGCAGGTCATCGCAAAACGTCCCGGTACAAATGCATTCTTACCATACTGTTTCGGCTTGAATACCATGCCACGGAAATGGATCTTCTTACCGACATAACGATCCGGCTGATCGGAGGCATCCACATACCAGATACCGAAATCCTCATCGTTCAGCTCGATCACGTCAGCCTTTACATCGTATGGCAGATCTTCTTCGTCATTCTCATCCGGTGCAATCGAACCATCCTTCATCTCAAAGATGATCTGTGCCCGTCGGTTGACTGCTTTGATTCCTCTGCGCCATTCTGCGCGCTTGGACTTCTCATCACAACGGTTAAATACAACCATATCCGCACTGTTAACCTGATCCATCATTGTTGCTTTCATATTCTGCTGATATACATCATATGTCTCAGCATTTACAAAGGATAATACCTGGACAACGGTCCATCCCTTCGGCACACGGATATCAAAGATCTTGTCCAGCTTCCACATACCATTGTATTCGATCATAACCTGCTCCGGCTGATATTTGTCCTGCAGATCTAACAGATGCTCTGTGTTCAACTGATCTTCTTCTATGAATTCCAGAAAAATATTTTTCTTTTTCAGGTCTTTCTCATCGTACTCTTCTTCACCGTCTTCGCATACAAGAAGCAGTGTCTTGGCGCCTCCGGTGAATTCCCGGTCTAATAATGTCTCCTTCACAAATGTAGTTTTACCACTGTCAAGGAAGCCCATAAATACATAAACCGGAATCTCTGTTTCCTGTTGTCTTGCCATCATTTTCTCCTATACCTCAAACAGCTCTGCAAGCTTGTCTTCTGCCAGTTTGCTTCCGATCACACATAACTTACCTGTGATATCCGGATTTCCCTTACGGATCTCATACTCACCCGGTACAAGATCAAAGTATAACCAGTCTGTACCATCACTTGGAACGATACCCTTTGCACGAAGGATAATACCATATTCCTCTGTGTTAGCAAGCTCATCCAGAGTCTCTTTTAACTTATCTTCATTAAACTTATGTGGAGTTTCCTTACCCCAGCTTGTAAATACCTCATCTGCATGGTGGTGATGGTGATGATCGTGATCATGACAGCCACAACTACATTCGTCATCATGGTCATGATGATGATGTTCATGATCGTGATCATGACAGCCACATTCGTCGTCATGGTCGTGATGATGATGTTCATGATCGTGGTCATGATCGCCACAGCCACATTCATCGTCATGGTCGTGATGATGATGTTCATGATCGTGGTCATGATCGCCACAGCCACATTCATCGTCATGGCCGTGATGAAGGTGGTGATGCTCATGCTCATCTTCATCCTCAAATAAAGCGTCCTTAACGGTTTTATGATTCTGCATAGCTTCTTTGATCTTAGAACCGTCAATATCATCCCATGGAGTCGTGATGATCGTAGCATCTGCATTGTGCTCACGGATCATGGCAACTGCCTTTTCGATCTTATCCTGGGAAGCTGTCTGTGTTCTGCTCAGTACGATCGTATTTGCACTTTCGATCTGATTATTGAAGAATTCACCAAAGTTCTTCATGTAAATCTTGCATTTGGATACATCTGCAACTGTTGTATAGCTGTCAAGCTGTACTTCAACTTCTTCTGCAACATCCTTTACAGCCTTGATAACATCTGAAAGCTTACCAACACCGGATGGCTCGATGATGATTCTGTCCGGTGCATATTCTGTAATAACCTTCTTTAAAGCCGTACCAAAATCTCCAACTAAGGAGCAGCAGATACAACCGGAATTCATCTCAGTGATCTGTACACCGGCATCCTTTAAGAATCCGCCATCAATACCGATCTCGCCAAATTCATTCTCAATCAGCACAAGCTTCTCGCCCTTAAAACCTTCTTCGATCAGCTTCTTGATCAGAGTTGTTTTTCCGGCACCTAAGAAACCGGAAATAATATCAATCTTTGTCATTTCTAAATCACTCCTAATCTATTAAATGTACGGATAATTGTGTGATAGTAAACTCATCACACAATTATCTAGTTTTCATATCACAACCGATTATTATACTCGATTATCTGTTTTTTTGCAAGAATCGAGGTTGACATCCAGTTTATTGTATGGGATAACGATTCCATTTTCATCAAATGCTTTCTTGATATTCCATCTTGCCGACCAGAGTGCATCCCAGTACTGGTCGATCTTCGCATAGAACCGAACACTGACCACAATGCTACTATCTGCGAATTCATCAATGAAGAAATCCACGACTTCATCCTCCAGATATCCCGGAACTGTCTTTACCGCATCCAGTACCACACGCTTTACCTTATCCAGATCTTCATCGTAACCGACACCGAGCTTGATCTCTGCCCGCCTCTTATCATGTAAAGTAACATTCACCAGTGATGTATTCGATATGCTTCCATTTGGTATGACTACGGAACGATTATCGATCGTCTTAAGCTTTGTATAGAATATATCGATCGATACAACCTCGCCTTCACATTTGGTATTATTCTCGATAATATAGTCACCTACATGAAATGGTTTCAATATCAGGATCAGCACACCACCGGCAAGATTGGACAGGCTGCCCTGCAACGCAAGACCGATCGTCACACCCGCCGTTCCAAGCAATGTGACAAATGAAGTAACCTGAAAACCGACAATGGATGCCGCTGTTATCAATATTATAAAATTCATCAGAATACGGATGGCAGACAGTAAAAATCCTACGACACTGACATCCATATTGGAACGGTCAAAGGTTCTCTTTATCAGCTTGATGATCCATTTCACAACCCGAAATCCGATCACCATAAAGATAACCGCCACTACCAGGCTTCCAACCTTTGACATGCACCAATCCAGCAGATCTGTCATATACTGTCTGAGCAATCCAGCTTTTTGTTCAGCATCCTGTACGATCTCCGATGCCGTTTCTGATGCTGACTCTGTAGTATCTGCCAGCCTCTCCGTCAATGCTATACCTATCACTTAATTATTTCACCTTCTTAAATACTGTGATTGAAAGTGCCGGGAGAACAATCTCGATATCACCGTCCTTCGTCACCTTCTGCTGTTTATTGTTATTACCTTCTCCACCATACTTTGCCGCATCACTGGAGAAGATCTCTTTATAAGTTCCCGGAGCTCCGGTCTGTAATACATGGCTCTTCTGATCTGAAGTTCCAAAGTTCGCAGCTACATAACAGACAGAACCCTTACTGTCTGTTCTTGTGAAGCATACAGTATGTGGCTCCTGCTCTCCTGCAAATATAAATGGAAGTTTGTCTGCTTCATAAAATGCCGGTTCTGCAAGATATAAAGCATTCAGATCCTTTACATACTTCTGAAGATATTTATTTGCTTCAAACTCCAGAACGCTCCAATCAATAACATGATAGCCATCAAAACCGCCAAACATTCCAATCTCCTGTCCCATAAACATCAGTTTTTTACCAGGAAGGAACATATTCAAGCCATAAAATATACGAAGATCTGCATATTTGTCTTCATAGCCACCCGGCATCTTCTCTATAAAGCTTCCCTGACCATATGCCACTTGATCATGTGATAATGCACTTACCTCCTGATACTCGGATATAAATCCGGTTACAGAAGATACATAGTCTACAAAGTTCTCTCTGCGATCCGGCGCAGTCTTCATATACTCTGTAAGCTTTGAAACGCCCGTTGTGTTCCATGTAAGATCCACCATAACATCCGCATATCTGTCTCCGGTCACCTTTCGGAAGGAACGGATCAGCTCTTTATTATCCAGACGGATGCCATCCAGATGATACGCTTCCAACCAGTAAGTCATACAGTCAATATCCATCACAGGCACCATATCAAGGATCACACCAATACCTTTTGCATGCAGATAATCAACCATTGCCATAAAATCAGTTGGAGAACCAAATCTGGACGTTGGTGCATAGATACCCGTCGTATCATATCCCCATGTATCCTCACCGGAATATTCCATGATTGGCATAAGCTCGATGTAATTATACTTCATGCTCTTTACATAAGCTGCGACTTCTTTTGCAAATGACTGATAGGAAAGCCGTTCTCCATCTTTGTCGGTCTTAAATGTCTGCATATGTACCTCATAGATATTCACAGGTTCCATGCTGATATTCTTCTTTTTTCGGTCTGTCATATATGCCGCATCCATCCAGTCATATGTCAGCTCTGTAAATAAGGACGCATTGCCCGGAACCGGTTCAAATGCTGTTGCATATGGATCGGAGAAAATATCGGTTTCTCCATTTTCATATAATACTTCAAATTTATATCTGGTCTGGTTAATGTCATATGGTATAAACAGTTCAAACAGATCGGTATACTCAATCTTCCGCATCTGGTTCACTCTGCCGTCCCAGTTATTGAAATCTCCGACCACGCTGGCTCTGACGCAGCCCGGAACCTGAATACAGAATGCCACTCCTTCTGTGCCATCAAAGTTCAGCTTTCTGGCTCCAAACAATTCTTTGATCCGGAAGCCTGATTCCACGTCATCTTCTCCATTTACCACCTGCATTACTTTTTCAAGATCCGCAGAATAGTAAAAGCTGTATGCATCCTTTATCAGACTGACTTCATCTGCTTCTTCTCCGTCTGCATCCCATACCTTTCGGACAATCTTTAGCAGATATGCAAATGGCTGCCGGTTCTCAATCTTTACTGTAAAAAATCCATCGGCGTATTCTACATGCATCGGATATTCTGTCTGATCCTTTTCATCCACTACATAAACTTCTGCTGCATCCGGCAGAAATGCATTTACATATACATCAGCCAGACAGGCATGCATACCAAGTATGTGATGTGGATTGCCATGTCTCGCCCCCGTGATCGCCATAACCTCATCCTGATTCAGAACGAAAATCTCTGTGTTCTTTGTCATAACCCATTCTCCTCATGTGTATTCTTTTCTATATGCAAAATACGAAATAACTGCACCGTTTCCCTGTTCAATTTTCTCATTTGCATATGACTGTTCATCTTTATTCGTTTATCTTGTGGATAAAGATTCCGCTTCGAAGCTTTGGTTCAAACCATGTAGACTTCGGCGGCATCAATTTGCCTGCATCCGCAATATCAAATAATTCTGTAATGGAAGTCGGATACATGGAAAATGCTACCTTCTTTCCTCCATCCACCAGTCGTTCCAGCTCGGAAAGTCCACGGATACCACCGACAAACTGGATCCGTTTGTCCGTTCTCGGATCTCCAATGCCAAGCATCGGTGCCAGAACATTTTCCTGAAGCACAGATACATCCAGACAGCCGACAACATCCTCCGGAACAACTCCGTCCTTTACCGTTAACTGATACCATCTGCCATCCATATACATGCCAAAGCTACCTTTCTTCTCCGGTGAAACAGCCGCATCACATGCTTTTACTTCAAATTTGTCTTCCAGTTTCTTTAAAAATTCATCATCAGTCATACCATTCAGATCATTTACAACACGGTTATATGGAAGGATCATCAACTGATCATGCGGAAACAGAACGGACAGAAAATAATTAAATTCTTCCTCTCCGGTATAATCCGGATGCTGTTCTCTCATATGGAGGCCTGCTTTTACAGCAGAAGCAGAACGATGATGTCCGTCTGCTATGTAAATCTCGTTGATACCTGCAAATGCTTCCTGAATTATCTGAATATCATCTGCTTCATCAATGATCCATACATTATGTATGATACCATCCGGTGAAGTAAAGCCATATAACTTTTCTCCTGTCTTTACCCGGTCAATGATCTGATTTACAATATCAATCGAACGATAGGCAAGGAAGATTGGTCCGGTCTGCGCACCACAGGCTTCTACATGGCGGATACGATCCTGTTCTTTGTCTTCTCTGGTATTCTCGTGTTTCTTGATCACACCATTCACATAGTCATCAATCGAAGCACAGGCAACCAGACCTGTCTGATGACGTCCATCCATGATCAATTCATATATGTAGTATACCGGCTTTTCTTCCTCAATATAAGTACCATCCTCCATCATCTCATGCAGAAGATCTCCTGCCTTCTTATACACTTCCGGTGCATAGGTATCCACACTGTCATCAAATGATGTCTCTGCACGATCTACCTTTAAAAATGACATCGGTTCCCGACGTACTTCTTCACAGGCTTCTTTTCTGCTATACACATCATATGGTAATGCTGCCACTCTGTCGCAGATATCCGGTCTTGGTCTGAATGCTTTAAAGCATCTGATTGCTGCCATGTTCTGTTCCTCCTGATCTCTGTTTGTCTATATAAATATTGCAACAGAAAACATTGCTGATTCCTGTTGCAATACTCAAAATCACTATCAACCTCTGATTGCCTTAACAACCTTTTCTATAGATGCCTTAAATTCTTCATCGGAAGAATTCTCAAATATAAAGAGCTCTTTGATATTTGTTGGCGGATTGAAGTTCTGACTGTTGATATATTCATCCCAGTGCTCCAATTTCCAGGTATCTCTGTCTGATGCACGCTTGATCATTCTTTCGTGGCAGACATCTTTTCTGGTATTTACCCAGATCACAAAGAGCTCTGCACCTTTTTCTGCAAGCTTTGCACGGAGATTGTCAAGATATTCGTCATCTCTGATCTCATCTGTGAATGGTGCATTTATAAGAACTGTATCATTGTATTCCAGTGCTTCAAATGCAAGATCCAGTACACAATAATATTCGTAGTCGCGGATATTTTTCTGGAAGAAATCGGATGAACGGTTATATTCCTCACCAGCCACTACAAAGATCTGCTTTGAAAGAACAATTAATGTATCCTTATCCAGATATACACAATTTGGCAGTGCCTTTGCCACCTGTTTGGAAATAAATGTCTTTCCACAGGCTGGTGGTGATGTAACTAAAATTAATTTCTTCATGTGTGTGCCTCCATTTTTCTCATTATCTCAATCCTGTTTGATTTTAGCACAATTGTATGATGGTAGCAAGAATTTGTTAGCGAATTTGGTGTTATTTCTTATTTCTTAATAATTAATACATTGTACATAAATTGACTATTCCAGTAATATGGATTTTCAACAGATGTAAATACCAATTCACAACCATGCTTTTGTGAAAACATTTCAAACATGGATTTTGAAATAAATAACTTATCAAGATTTTTATATTTTTCATCATAATTCTGTATTTTAGCTCTTCTATACTGCATACAGGCATCTTCCAGCTCTTTATCAAATATCTCTGTGATCAGCACAGCCTTATGCGCTTTTTCATACATCTTCTCCAGAACATCAGATACATAGGCTTCATCTGGAAAATATGCAAATACAGAATCAGCCATCACAACATCAAATTTTTCATCTGTTGAAATATGGTCCGCTTCCATACATGCTATCTCCGCTTCTTTTAATACAATTTTTGCAATATCTGTACTCTGTCTGGAATAATCAATTCCACCAATCTTTTTATTCTGCCTGGAAAATAAATATAAGGTCGCTCCTGCGCCGCATCCTACTTCATAAATGCTGTTCCACGGACCAATATGTGTATTTAAAAGTGCACATTCTTCTTCCCAGCTTTTATAAAATGCATTATAATATGCATCCGCTGAATCTCCCAGATCCACATCAAATCCATCAATTCGTTTCAGCTCCCGCCAGATTGCTTTAGGATCTTCAAGCGACTGCAAAAAACATTCATCCGCTTCTCTTCTATTCCAGATTGCTTTCCAGTTATTCAATATATTCACCTCCAAATTTTTTCAACAATTCAACCAGATGCAGATTCTCTTCATCCGTCCGAACTGCAAGTCTGATCATTTCCTTTTGGTTATTTAATTTCTCATTCAGCACTTTGATCAAAATATTATTTTCCAGTAAAAATGATGCAAGTTTCCTGCTTTTCACTCCATCTGAAAGTTCACACATAACATAATTTGCTTGCGATGGATATACCTTCATATATGGGAGTTTTTCCAGCTCTTTCATGAAAATCTCACGGGACTTTCTAAGACGATCCAGTGACAGTCTGTAATCCTCCTTGTACTTTTCTATGATCTGTAAAAAGAATTCTGCATAAGAATTAATATTCCAGATTGGCAGTTTGCGCTGGATCTGATCAAGTTTTTCACTGTTTCTTCCAGCTAATATTCCCAGTCTGCAGCCCGGAACCCCATATGATTTTGAAATACTTTTTATTACATAAAACTCATCATACAGTTCCAGATACGAATCAGCTATACAAGATTCTGCCTCATCCGAAAAATCCGAAAAACTCTCATCTAATATAAGACATATCTTTTTCTTCTTACACCAATGGATCAATTCATATATTTCTCTGGAATCAATATAATTCCCACTAGGATTATCCGGATTTATCAGCACAAGCATTTGAATATGCTTCTGTTCAAAATAATCCTGAATGTCCTGTCCAGAATATGAAAAATCCATTTTTCTGGTATCCATAATAACTCTTTGTTCCTGCTTACAGCAATTTATATATTCCTCAAATGTCGGAGTCACAAAACCTATTTTTCCATTCGTTTCCTGCATCATTTCACGAATTAATTCCGCTGCTCCATTACCAACTATAATTTTCTTATCTGATATGCCAAACAGTTTGCCTGCCAATAACCGTATCACTCTTGCACCAGAGGGATACTGCATGATCAGCCGGTCACTGTTGGCACGAATTTCTTCCAACATGTGTTCTGTTGGGAAATACGGATTTACAAGATAGCAATAATCGACCAATTTAGGATATCTCCAAAAGCCACCATATCTGGCAGTTATTTTTTTATACTGTTCCTCTGTATTATCTGTAAACAGGCTTTCTGCAATATCCAGATCCTGAATATCATCAATCTCATACCAGCGCTGACCGTTAAGCCGTCTGGCCTGCAACTCTTTCGTGTCAAGCATTGCGATCAAGCGGATAACAGACTCATAATATTCATTATTTCCCATTGCCATTGCATACGCCTTTAGAAAAGGCACATATGTATACTTGGAAAAATGCCTGCTGAATTTATATATATTCACTGTCTTATAGTATTGATCCGCATTTACAAAATGAAGATTTTTTTTTGCGACCATATCCACAATACAGTCATTCTCATCCAAAAGCATACATGTACCATCCATCCAGCTTTCAAACCGATCAACAAGTGCAAGGTTCTCTCTTGGATCACATAATATCAGATCTATTACCGTTTCATCAAAAATCAGATCTGATTCCAGCAAGAGGGTGTCTTCTTCCTCCAGAAAAGTGGCCGTTAAAGACAGGGAATAAATATTATTTGTTTTATCATATATTGGATTTTCCACAAATATGATCGGTGTATGTATTGTTAATGACACAATATATTCCTTTAATGTCTCTTCCTGATACCCTGTCACTATAACGATCCTTGACAGGTCTTTTCTGTCAAGGATCTTCAGCATTCTTTCAATCAGAGATATTCCATTTACTTCAACCATACATTTAGTCTTATTCTTTGTAATATTCTTTAATCGTTTCCCCATTCCTGCTGCTAATATTATACCCTGCATTCTCCTACCCCTCTCTATTCCATAAGCCGTTTCATAATATATTTTCCACTTAATATCCGGCTCTTTCCGATATTAAAAATATGTTTCTCTCTGGCATCCGCAATCTGCTTTCTATACATGTCCTTTTGCTTTAACATATCTGTAGATATTTCAAGTATATTATCAATATCATTTACAGATATCGCCTTCCCAAGCACATTTCGCAATGTCACATTAATTGGCTTCTGCTCAATCTTATCATATTCAGGATTCATGATTTTCATTGGCGTATCAATAAACAGCACTGGTTTCAATGTTGTAAATGCATATTCAAATGATATATCTGACCAGTCTGTTATCAGCAGATCAGCATCCATAACCGTACTGTTAGAAGAAAAGTCCGTCTGTATAGTTATATTATCATCCTTTGCATATCGCTCCTGCATTTCCACAAACCGTTCCATCTGATGTCTCACCTGCTGCGGATGCGGCCGTACAATGACCTCATATGGTGTATTCTTATATTTATCTAATATCTGCTCAATACACAGATCAATAATATTTTCCGGCTGCCACGATGGTGCGATCAGTATTTTTTTCTTTTCATTTTCTTTTCTGTTTTCAATCTGATACTGCTCGATCATCTGATCCAATAACGCATATCCTGTCTCAACCAGAGTTTTAGGCTGTGTCACATACAGCGCTTCCATTTGCTGTATTTCACGTACCGAATCGATTCCTACACAAAAAACCGTGTCATAATAATCTAATGCACCTTTCCGTAATGTAAGTGCATTACTTCCCATCCCATGTGCTACATAAATATATTCAATATCTGATCTTACCTTGGAACGCTTGATATGATATTTTTCCAGATCTGGCATCGTCATCAGACAGATATCACAATCCAATTTCATAAACAAAGGAATCAGATACTTGTCCTGTGCTATATAATATGCCCGGACTGCCGACTGCTCCTGCTTCAGGATCGGATCCTCCGGATCACTGGTAACATAATCCATTTTATAATCAGACCGTTCAGCCAGATACTCTATGATCGGCTGATAATATTTATAAAAGCCCCGGCCCTCTGCATAAAATACAATTCTCTTTTCAGTCTTCTCAAACCGATGATAATCCTGTTTCTCTGTTCTCCCATACTTTTTTCGTATCTTTTCTTTTTCCTCTGCTGTTTCATTCAAGATCCGTATGTAATCCATATCAATATATTTTTCAGGCGGCATCACAATATTTACCAGATACATGGAAGGAATTGCGAACAAATTTCCAAAGATCCAATATACCCCGACTCCAGCCGGAACAAGGAACGCAAAATATGTGGAAAATGCTATCATAAATACCGTCATTCCTATTTTATTCCATTTTCCGGCATATAACTGCAGCACATTTATTTTATTTTGAACAACACACATGAGCCATGCGCTCACACCCGATAAAACAGGAATCAAAACCAGTTTATTATGTAATGATAATTGTGGTTTCTCTGATAAATTAAATCCGATAAAATTCATATCAAAATCTGATATCTTTTCTATCAGTCCCATAAGGTTTTCAGGCACACCGCTAATACCATTCTGTATTTCATGGATCATTGTCAACTGGTAAGAATTATCCTGCAATGTCCATCCAAGCCCCTCAAACCATTTTTGCAGCATAGCGATATCGGGATCCTGCATCCGCAGGATATATGAAAGCGGGCAATACATAACACCCACCAATCCAAGAACGATCAGAATCTGGATCAGCAGTGGTATCATATCCAGTAATGGATGATATTGCATTTTTTTATATAATTCCAGTTGTGCATCTGCATACCGATCTTTATCATCCACATATTTTACTTTTAAAGCATCAAGTTCCGGACGCATCTGTGCCATTTTTATCGAATTTTTCTGTGTAATCAATGAAATAGGAAATAATACAAATTTTGTAAAAATCGTAAACACAATAATTGACAATCCATAATTATTTACAAAAACATAGCACCATCTCATTATGATCCCGAAAAAATCCGAAACATAATTAATTATCTGATTCACTTCTATTCCTCATCATCTAACAAATCATCTGCAGTAACAATTTTCTTTTCTTCATTTCTTGTCTTTTTTACGGGCTGTTCTTCTGTTTTTCCTTTTTTTAATGCTCTTTTTATTTTACTGAATGCAATTCCTGCTACCGCACCTGCTGCGATCACTACTCCGGCAATTATCTGGATCAGATAACTTGTCGTCGCCGGATCAATATATAATTTCATTGTTGGAAATTCCTGTACTAATAAATTCATTTCATTAAACATCATACTATCTCCTTTTCTTGTTTTTTAATACCAGAAATCGATCAACGGTATCTTCTGCTTCGGTTTTGCACCTGCATATTTCCTTAATTCATCCTTGTCTCCCTGATATGTATACTTATACAAACAAGCATAATTTGCTGAATCATTTTTCAGAAGATCGGATATATTTTCCTTGTACTGTCGTATATATACACTTCTTGACCGATTTTCATCCGCTTCATAATCATAAATGGTTTTATCTTTGCTTTCACCTGTAATAAGCTTCATGATCGTTGGCATAAACTCTTCCGCACTTACCGGAGAACTGCAAACTGCAAGCCTGTCATTCTTTTTATAGGGTTCTTTGATAAAGAAAATAGGCTGAATACCATCTACCGTCATGATTTTTCCATGATCTGCCGTTATTATGATCGTTGAATTATCATAAACTCCCATATTTTTCAATTCATCAAGAAAAACGTACACATCATTTAGATTATCGTAAGCCGCTTCTGGCAGATTTTTTCCCTTTCCATCCCCATAATCATGCATTCCGCTAAAATGGTAAATTGCAAATGTTCCAGAACTGCTGTTATATTCTAGTCCCTGTGTCTGTAATTTTAAATAAAAATCATCATCCAGGTCCGGCGAATCTTCCCCTCCGCCGGAAGAACTGACCGCACCATCAAAATCACTGGTAACAACTAAAGAAAATCTCTTTAATGCCAGCGGCAATACTTTATACATTGCCCCCTTTATAATATTTTTCCGGACTGCGTGGTAATCGACTAAGATCTCACCATCTGCATTTTCCTGTACATTATCATAATATTCATATAGATTCTTTGCATTAAGAAAACTAACTGTTGCTTTATCCGTATATATATTACAAGAATACTGTTGTTCTTTTAGTGTATTATAAAATTCGACAGCCTTTTCTGAATGAAATGCTTCTTTAGAATATTCCCGACAAGGAATCGTATTATCAAATTCCTGTCCCGTTAACAGATAATTCATTGCCAGCGCTGTTCCGTCATATTTGCTGTCATAATTATCATAATATGTAAAATCATGCAGCGGCTCTAACGCATCCGGATATTGCTCTGTCATTTCGTCAATAAAATCATTGCTGTATGTATCAAGAACAAATACAAAAATATTTTTTTCTTCCGATACTGTATATTCATTTTTGCCTGAAACATAGTAATTTGTAATCTCTGCTTCTGAAGTATTCCTATAACCTCCGGATTTTATAACCAGATATACAGTTGCCGATATCTGAATACATAATAAACACACTGCTACATATTTCAAAATACTAAAGAATTTATTTTTAAATTTTGCAAACAAAATAACCGGAACTACAATACAGATTCCCCATACAATTCCGGTCATGATCATCTTGCCGGAATAATCACTCCATTTAATTGCATAAGCATCCGTAATACCAAGGTCACGATCAAATATCATAACCTGAATATAGGAAGCTACCGCTAATCCCCATAAACAACAACTGATAATCTTTGTTACATTCGTTTTCAATAAACTGACCAGAACAGATATGATAACGGATAAGAAAAAAGACTGCACGATCATACTACCCCAGAAATCAGATAAGTTAAATTCCAAGGTCTTTCGATTGGTATAATAAAATTCCAGTGTATTCTCTATAAATACCCAAAACATCAACAAAAACAGGGAAAGGAAGATATTAAAAAATCTTTTTATAATTCTTTTATATCGAACAACCTGTACTTTTCGGTTTTCTGCTGTTTCTGTAAACAGCCAGTATAACATTCCCGGATTTTTATCAACTGCTCCAAAGGTAAACAAACATAATAAAACAAGCCAGATGATCAATAATAAAGCAAACAGCCAATTTGAAAAATATTGAAAATCATCTGATCTTGCAACGATCATACATATAATAAAGGCAAAGAAGCCTGCAATATTCTGAAGCATATGCATTTCCCAAATGGATTCCCGCAGCTTTTTCATCACCATAAAGAAAGCATTTACCAGATATGACATAATAAAGAATCCCCCGCTGATCCCCCATTCGCCATTTGGAAGATATAACAGGATCAACATTCCCCAAAACATAAACGAACTCATCACTTGTTCATGCCAGTTCTTCAGCACTTTAATTACCCGATTATCTCTTCCAATATGATTGAAAAGGAATGGTAATCCTATTTGAAGAATAACCATGAAAAGAACAATTAGCAGATACAGTATTTTTACACGGCATTTACCAACAAGCACATAGTAAAACAATCCAGTCACATCATACAAATATAAAAAATACGAAAATAACATACATGGATTATTTTCCTTTCTTTTCCATATATAACGAAACACTGTAAGAAAAATAACACATATAATAAACCAGACCCCCAGCATTTTATCCTCCTCATACAAATCTTGCATTATGTTATGAAAGAAAAGAGGCTCTTTTTGTATATTCTAAAAGAACCTCCTTTTTTCAACTTATTGCTTTATGAACATTTATTTCTTTGTGATATATCCCTGTGCTTTTAATAACTCTGCGCAAAGGACAGCACCACCTGCTGCACCTCTGACTGTATTATGGGATAAACCAACAAACTTCCAGTCATATACAGTGTCTTCACGAAGACGACCAACGCTGATTCCCATACCATGTTCAAAGTCAACATCCATTGATACCTGTGGGCGATTGTCTTCTTCCAGATACTGGATGAACTGCTTTGGTGCGCTTGGAAGCTCAAGCTCCTGAGGAACGCCCTTATATGATACCAACTTTTCGATCAACTGTTCCTTTGTAGGATTCTTCTTGAACTTAACAAATACAGCTGCTGTATGTCCGTTTAATACAGGAACACGGATACACTGACATGTGATAACCGGTGTTGTTGCAGGAACGATCACTCCATCCTCGATCTTACCCCAGATACGAAGTGGTTCCTTCTCTGACTTTTCTTCTTCTCCACCGATATATGGAATGATATTTCCAACCATTTCCGGCCAGTCCTTAAAGGTCTTACCTGCACCTGAGATTGCCTGATATGTGGTAGCAACCACCTCATATGGCTCAAACTCTTTCCATGCTGTAAGAACCGGTGCATAAGACTGGATGGAGCAGTTTGGTTTTACTGCTACAAAGCCTCTGGTTGTTCCAAGTCTCTTCTTCTGGAAATCAATGACCTTCATATGCTCCGGATTGATCTCAGGTACTACCATAGGAACATCCGGTGTCCAGCGATGTGCTGAGTTGTTGGATACTACAGGAGTCTCTGTCTTTGCATATGCTTCTTCAATCGCCTTGATCTCTTCCTTTGACATATCAACTGCACTGAATACAAAATCTACAGTTGCAGCAACCTGTTCTACTTCATTTACATTATGAACGATGAGCTTCTTAACGCCCTCCGGCATCGGAGTATCCATCTTCCATCTATCGCCGACTGCCTCTTCATATGTCTTTCCGGCACTTCTTGGGCTTGCAGCCACTGTTACAACCTCAAACCATGGATGATTCTCTAATAATGCTATAAATCTCTGTCCTACCATACCGGTAGCACCAAGAATACCAACTTTCAGTTTATCACTCATTTTTACTAATCTCCTAATCTTTTTTCTTAGATCGCGCGAACCTTGATAACACCATCAATTGCAAGCAATGCATTGATATCGTCTTCTGTAGGAACCTTATCAATGTCAAGGATTGAGTATGCATATTCACCCTTTGCCTGACTGATCATTCCCGATACATTTCCGCCCTGCTTTGCAAATACGCCTGTAAACTGTGTCAGCATGTTAGGAATATTCTTATGGCAGATTGTAACTCTGGCAGTATCACCACATACGCCCATATTTACATTTGGATAATTTACGGAGTTCTTGATATTACCATTCTCCATAAAGTCTGTGATTTCTTTACATGCCATGATCGCACAGTTATCTTCAGATTCTTCTGTGGAGGCACCAAGATGTGGTAATGCAATTACATTTTCTGTACCTGCGATTGCCGGATTAGGGAAATCTGTTACATATTTTGCTACCTTGCCGCTTGCAAGTGCTGCCTTGATATCTTCATCATTTACAAGAACATCTCTTGCAAAGTTCAGGATTCTGACACCATCCTTCATCATGGCAAATGCATCTGCATTCAACATTCCCTTTGTTGCAGGAAGTGCTGGAACATGGATCGTGATATAATCACATTCCTTATAGATATCTTCTACATTTGTAATATGTTTGATGTATTTGGATAAGCCCCATGCTGCATCAACGGATACAAACGGATCATAACCATATACTTCCATTCCAAGTCTGACTGCGATATTTGCTACCTTGGCACCGATCGCACCAAGACCGATAACGCCGAGCTTCTTGCCGGCGATCTCATTACCTGCATACTGCTTTTTCTGCTTCTCAACTGCTTTTGCAAGGTTCTCGTCAGAAGCATTGTCCTTTACCCAGTTGTATCCGCCCATCAGATCACGGGAAGCAAGAAGCAGACCTGCTACAACCAGTTCCTTAACACCATTTGCATTTGCACCTGGAGTATTGAATACTACAACGCCCTTTTCTGCGCATTTATCAAGTGGAATATTATTTACACCTGCACCTGCTCTTGCAACACACAGGAGTTTGTCTGAAAGTTCCAGATCATGCATGGATGCACTTCTTACCAGGACCGCATCTGCGTCTGCATAATTATCCGTTATTTCATATGTATCCGGTAACAGCTTCATGCCACATGCAGCGATCGGATTTAAACAATTCACTTTAACTGCCATTTTTATTTAACTCTCCTTTATATCCGCCTCCGCATGCAATCCCAAAGGACTGCATGCAGAATGCTCTTATTATGAATTCTTCTCTTCGAAATCCTTCATGAATTCTACTAACTTCTCAACACCTTCGATCGGCATTGCATTGTAGATCGATGCTCTCATGCCGCCAACCGTTCTGTGTCCCTTCAGATTTACAAAACCAGCTTCTGTTGCAGCCTTTACGAACTTGGCATCTAATTCTTCATCACCTGTAACAAATGGAACATTCATTAAAGAACGATCCTCTTTTACTACAGTTCCCTTAAACATCTTGGAGCTGTCTAAGAAATTGTAAAGGATTGCTGCCTTCTTCTCATTGTGCTCCTTCATAGCTGCAAGACCACCCATCTCTTTTACCCATTTGAATACCTTGCCACAAATATAAATACCGTAGCATGGTGGTGTATTGTAAAGAGAATCTGCATCTGCCTGTGTCTTATACTTTAACATGGTTGGTGTAAATGGCATAACGTCATCACGGATCAGATCTTCACGGATGATCGCAACTACTACACCGGCCGGACCTACGTTCTTCTGTACGCCAAAGTAGATCATACCATAGTCAGATACATTGACCGGCTGAGACAGAATGTCGGATGACATATCTGCTACCAGAATCTTACCCTTTGTATTTGGAAGCTTGTGATATGTAGTTCCATAGATTGTATTGTTGTGACAGATATATACATAATCTGCATCCTCATCAATCGGAAGATCAGAACAATCCGGGATATAGGAGAATGTCTTATCTGCTGATGAAGCAACAGCATTTACCTTTCCATATTTTTTAGCTTCTTCGTACGCTTTCTTTGCCCACTGACCTGTGATGATGTAATCCGCTACACCATTCTTCATAAGGTTCATAGGTATCGCAGCGAACTGCTGGGAAGCACCGCCCTGTAAGAATAATACTTTGTAATTATCAGGGATTTCCATGATATCTCGAAGATCCTGTTCTGCCTCTTTGATGATCGTATCGAATGCTTTCGATCGATGACTCATCTCCATAACACTCATGCCTGTTCCTCTGTAGTCAAGCATTTCTTCTGCTGCTTCTCTTAATACAGATTCAGGAAGCATGGATGGACCTGCTGAAAAGTTAAATACTCTTGCCATTTTTTATCTCCTTCTTTTTTATTATTGTTATTTTTAATTATCAAGATCTTTGTCTGTGAAACAGGTGTCGATTGCAGCACCCGGAGCTACCATAGGCCATACCTTATCATCGGAATCGATCATAACATCCAGTACGGTCGGACCATCTGCTGTCAATGCCTTCTTAAACTCTGTTTCAAACTCTTCGATCGATGTGATCTTACTTGCATTTGCCCCAAGTGCTTTTGATACTGCTACAAAATCAACAGAATCATCTAATACTGTATTCGAATACCGCTGTCCGTAGAACAGATTCTGCCACTGTCTTACCATTCCGAGAACGTGATTATTTAATACCACCTGAATGATAGGTACTTTATAACGGGCTGCTGTCGCAATCTCGTTCATATTCATACGGAAGCATCCGTCTCCTGCGATATTTACTACAGTCTTATCCGGTCTGCCATATTTTGCGCCGATAGCTGCACCGACACCGTATCCCATAGTACCAAGTCCGCCTGATGAAAGGAAAGTTCTTGGCTCCTTATAAGTGTAATTCTGTGCCGCCCACATCTGGTGCTGACCTACATCAGTAGTGATTATAGCATTTCCTTCGGTAATTTCATAGATTTTTTTGATAGTTGCCGGTCCATTTAAGTGATCCATGTCGTATGTGACCGGATTTTTCTCTGTTAAATCCTTGATTTCTGCCATCCAGGAACGATTTGACTGAGTTGGAAGTTTACTGTTTAATATCGTCAGAACTTCTTTAGCATCACCCACAATGCTTGCATTTGCCGGAATATTCTTATCAATCTCGGCTGCATCGATATCAATATGAATGATCTTTGCATTTGGTGCGAACTTGGAAGCATTTCCAATGACACGGTCGGAGAAACGTGCTCCTACCACGATCACAAGGTCGGATCTGGATACTCCAAGATTCGATACCTTGGTTCCGTGCATTCCGATCATGCCGGTATAACGCTCGCTTGTACCATCATATGCGCCCTTTCCCATAAGTGTATCACATACAGGTGCATCTACCTTCTCGGCAAATTCTTTTAATTCTTCGGAAGCTCCTGAAATGATCACTCCGCCACCTGCCATGATATATGGTCTTCTGGATACTTTGATCATCTCGATCACTTTATTTATATCTTCTTCCCGGATTGTATCTGTCTTACGCTCGATCACTGCCGGTTCTTCATATGTATACTCTGCCTCTGCAGCCGTAACATCCTTTGTAATATCAACAAGGACAGGACCTGGTCTTCCACTCTTTGCGATCTTAAATGCACGTCGGATCGTCGGTGCCAGATCTTCTACATTTTTTACGATAAAGCTATGCTTTGTGATCGGCATTACAACACCTGCAATGTCGATCTCCTGAAAGCTGTCCTTACCAAGCATATTTACTCCGACATTTGCGGTGATCGCAACCATCGGAACGGAATCCATATATGCAGTTGCAATTCCCGTTACAAGGTTTGTTGCACCGGGACCGGATGTAGCCATACAGACACCGACCTTACCTGTTGCTCTTGCATATCCGTCAGCGGCATGTGCTGCCCCCTGCTCATGTGATGTAAGTACATGCGTGATCTCTTCCTGATGCTTATATAAGGCATCATAGACATTTAAGATTGCGCCCCCCGGATACCCGAACACAATATCAACACCCTGTTCTTTTAAACATTCAATTACTATCTCAGAACCTGATATCTTCTTTGCCATTTTCCTTTTGCTCCTTTAATACTCTCTACTTATCAGCCTTTGGTACCTCTAAGATCGCTCCACGATTTCCTGATGTTACCATAGCGGCATATCTTGCAAGATAACCGGTTGTTACCTTCGGTGTTCTTGGCTTCCATGCAGCCTTTCTCTGTGCAAGCACATCATCCGGTACATCTAACGTGATCGTAGTATTGTTAATATCAATCTTGATGATATCTCCCTCTTCTACGAGTGCGATCGGACCACCAACTGCTGCTTCCGGTGAAACATGTCCGATGGATGCACCACGGCTGGCTCCTGAGAATCTTCCGTCTGTGATCAAGGCTACTGATGATCCAAGTCCCATACCTGCGATCGCTGATGTTGGATTTAACATCTCACGCATACCAGGGCCTCCTTTCGGTCCTTCATAACGGATAACAACGACATCACCGGGTACGATCTTACCGCCCTTGATCGCTGCAATCGCATCTTCTTCACAGTCAAATACTCTTGCAGGTCCTTCATGCACCATCATCTCAGGTACAACAGCGGAACGCTTTACAACAGAACCGTCCGGTGCAAGATTTCCCTTTAATACTGCAAGACCACCGGTCTTACTATATGGATTATCCAGTGTACGGATAACTTCCGGATTCTTATTTGCTACGCCGTCAACAGCTTCACCGATCGTCTTACCGGTTACTGTCATACAGTCTTCATTTAACAGACCTGCGGATTTTAATTCATTCATAACAGCGTATACGCCACCGGCTTCATTCAGATCTTCCATATAAGTAGGACCTGCAGGAGCCAGATGACATAAGTTTGGTGTCTTGGCACTGATCTCATTTGCATAGGAAATATCAAAGTCAAACCCGATCTCATGTGCGATAGCCGGAATATGAAGCATGGAGTTGGTAGAACATCCAAGCGCCATATCAACGGTTAATGCATTGATGATCGCTTCTTTTGTAATGATATCTCTTGGTCTGATATTCTTTCTGTACATATCCATAACAGCCATACCTGCATGCTTTGCAAGCTTCAGACGCTCAGAATACACCGCAGGTATCGTTCCGTTTCCAGGAAGTCCCATACCAAGTGCTTCTGTTAAGCAGTTCATGGAATTCGCTGTATACATACCGGAACAGGAACCGCAGGTAGGACATGCCTTACATTCAAATTCATTTACATCTTCTGCTGTCATGGTTCCTGCCGAATAAGAACCAACAGCCTCAAACATACTGGAAAGACTGGTCTTATGACCTTTTACATGACCTGCAAGCATTGGGCCACCGGATACAAATACGGTAGGTACATTTACTCTTGCTGCAGCCATTAACAGACCAGGTACATTCTTATCACAGTTCGGGATCATAACCAGTGCATCAAACTGATGTGCAGTTGCCATTGCTTCTGTAGAATCAGCGATCAGATCTCTGGTTACTAATGAATATTTCATACCGATATGTCCCATAGCGATACCATCACAGACTGCAATTGCCGGGAACATGACAGGTGTACCACCAGCCATAGCAACTCCCATCTTAACTGCCTGTGCGATCTTATCCAGATTCATATGTCCCGGAACGATCTCATTGTAAGAACATACGATACCTACCAGCGGACGTTCCATTTCTTCCTTTGTCATACCGAGTGCATTAAACAGGGAACGATGTGGCGCCTGCTGCATTCCGACTTTTACATTATCACTCTTCATCTCTATACTCTCCTTTATTTTATGCGTTCTGCAATTAAATCTCCCATTTCAGAACAGCTTACCGGTGTCATTCCTTCCGAAATGATATCACATGTTCTGTAACCATCTACCAGTACCTGTTTTACAGCCTGCTCTACTGCATCTGCTTCCTTATCCAAGTCAAATGTGAAGCGAAGCATCATAGCTGCCGACAGGATCGTTGCGATAGGATTGGCCTTGTTCTGTCCTGCAATATCCGGTGCTGATCCGCCGCTTGGCTCATACATACCAAACTTCGTCTCATTTAAGGATGCAGACGGAAGCATACCGATCGAACCTGTGATCATGGATGCCTCATCGGAAAGGATGTCACCGAACATATTCTCTGTTAATACAACATCAAACTGTGCAGGATCCTTTACAAGCTGCATTGCACAGTTATCAACTAACATATGCTCGTAGCTTACTTCCGGATAATCCTTTGCCACTTCTTCTACGATCTTTCTCCATAATCTGGAAGAATCCAGAACATTTGCCTTATCTACAGATGTAACTTTCTTTCTTCTCTTCATTGCGATATCAAAACCCTTAATCGCAATACGACGGATCTCATTCTCATTATATACAAGGTTATCATGTGCAGTTAACACACCATCGATCTCCTCTGTACTTCTTGCTCCAAAATACAGGCCACCTGTCAGTTCACGCATGATCATCATGTCAAATCCACGATCTGCGATCTCTTCCTTTAACGGACAGGCACTCTTTAACTCCTCATAAAGATTTGCCGGTCTTAAGTTTGCAAATAATCCAAGCTCCTTACGGATCTTAAGAAGTCCTGCTTCCGGTCTTAAATTTGGAGGAAGCTTATACCATGGCGAGGTAGAAGTATTTCCACCAATGGAACCTAACAATACGGCATCCTTTGATTTTGCTACTGCTACTGCCTCATCTGTAAGCGGCACTCCGGTTGCGTCGATCGAGCATCCACCCATCAGGATCTGCTCATAATCAAATGTATGACCATATACTTCACCAACTTTATCCAGAACCTTCATTGCTTCTGTTACGATCTCAGGGCCAATACCGTCACCCTTGATCACTGCTAAATTAAATTTCATCTTTTATTCCTGCCTTTCTTTACCAAGTAATGCAACCTCGCCTTTCGGCTCGGTTTGTGCTGCGCACTATACATTTGAATAACTTCTATGCTATATGTAAGCAAGCTTGCATAGCATAGAGTTATTGGCATATGCCTTTTCTTTACCAAGTAATGCAACCTCGCCTTTCGGCTCGGTTTGTGCTGCGCACTATACATTTGAATAACTCCTATGCTGTATGCAAGCAAGCTTGCATAGCATAGAGTTATTCAAATGTGCATTACTTGTTGTTAATGTAGTTAATCAGGCCTTCATTCTTAATGATCTCCTGCATGAATGGAGGAAATGCCTGCCCCTTATACCGGGTATCCTTTGTCTTATCGTAGATGATACCACTGTCAAAATTGATCTCTACTTCATCACCGTCCTCGATACCTTCTGCTGCTTCCGGGCACTCAATGATCGGAAGTCCGATATTGATCGAGTTACGATAGAAAATTCTTGCAAATGTATCTGCGATAACACAGCTTACACCGGATGCTTTAATCGCGATCGGTGCATGCTCTCTGGAGGAACCACAGCCAAAGTTCTTCTTTGCCACAATGATATCTCCTGCTTTTACGTTGTTTACAAATTCCTTATCTATGTCTTCCATACAGTGTTTTGCAAGCTCCGCAGGATCTGATGAATTCAGATATCTTGCAGGGATAATAACATCTGTATCTACGTTGTCACCATATTTGTGTACTGTACCATATGCTTTCATTCTGCGTACCCTCCTTAATTATAATCCAAGTTCTTCCGGACTGCTGATCTTGCCTGTGATCGCTGATGCTGCTGCAACAGCCGGGCTTGCCAGATATACTTCTGAATCAACATGACCCATACGTCCTACAAAGTTACGGTTGGTTGTGGATACGGCTTTTTCTCCTGCTGCCATAACACCCATATGTCCACCAAGACATGGTCCACAGGTAGGAGTGGAAACTACAGCGCCTGCCTTTACAAATATCGTCATGAGTCCTTCTTCGATACACTGTAAGTATACTTCCTGTGTTCCGGGGATCACGATGACACGAACACCCTGTGCTACCTGTCTGCCCTTGATGATATCTGCTGCAATACGCATATCGGAAATACGTCCATTTGTACAGGATCCAATCACAACCTGATCGATCTTGATATCGCCAACTTCATCAATTGTCTTTGTATTCTCCGGCAGATGTGGAAATGCAACTGTTGGACGAAGTGTAGAAAGATCAATCGTATACTCTTCATCATAAACTGCATCTGCATCTGCTTCATACTTCTTGTAAGCCTTTGTGGAATGTTCCTTCATGTATGCTTCTGTTAATTCATCCACCGGAAAGATTCCGTTCTTGGCACCTGCTTCGATTGCCATATTTGCGATAGTAAAACGATCATCCATGGTCAGGTTCTTAATACCGTCACCAACAAATTCCATAGATTTGTATAATGCGCCGTCTACACCGATCATACCAATGATGTGAAGGATAACATCCTTACCGCTGACCCAAGGTGCTTTCTCTCCTACAATATTAAACTTGATCGCAGATGGTACCTTAAACCATGCTTTGCCTGTCACCATACCGGCTGCCATATCAGTACTTCCAACACCGGTTGAAAATGCACCAAGTGCACCATATGTACATGTATGAGAATCTGCACCGATACAGGTCTCGCCTGCAACGATCAGTCCCTGCTCCGGTAACAGAGCGTGCTCAATACCCATAGAACCTACATCAAAGAAATTCTTGATCTGGTTCTCTGCCGAGAATTCTCTGACACATTTACAATGCTCTGCACTCTTAATATCCTTATTCGGTGTAAAGTGATCCATTACAAGTGCAATCTTATTCTTATCAAATACTTCTTTCTTATTGAATTTGTCCATCTCATGAATTGCTACAGGTGTTGTAACATCATTTCCAAGTACAAGGTCCAAATCTGCCTCAATCAACTGTCCGGCTTCCACGCTGTCAAGTCCTGCATGTGCAGCTAAAATCTTCTGAGTCATTGTCATACCCATGTGCTTTGTCCTCCTGATCCTAAATCTTATTTTGTAAATAACTGTCGCTATTTCACGCATTTTGTTATTGAATATTTTTATTGATTTTACCACACCGGCTGGTATAATTACAATATATAATAGTAATACATTGTATAACTTGTATTTATATATCGGAGGGACGCCATGATCAATAATCTGAATTATTATAATGTGTTTTACATGGTTGCAAAGACTGGCAGCATCAGCCGTGCCGCAAACCAGCTTTATATCAGCCAGCCCGCAGTCAGCAAGGCGATCAGCAATCTGGAAGAAAGCATAGGGATTGCACTCTTTGTCCGCAATTCCAGGGGCGTTGCCCTGACCGAAGAAGGAACGATCCTGTATGACTATATCGAACGTGCTCTGGATAACATTGTAAAGGGAGAAGAAAGTCTGAAAAAATACAACGAACTTGGGATTGGTCATATCCGTATCGGTGTCAGCACCTCTCTCTGCAAGCATATCCTTTTGGACTACTTGAAGCCCTTCATCAAAGATAACCCGAATATCAAGGTCAGCATCGACTGCCACTCTACCAAAAATACGATCCGACTCTTAAAAAATGAAGAAATCGACATCGGTCTGATCTGCGAAACGGAACTACCTAAAAATATCACTTATTCCCATATACGCTCCATCCATGATATTTTCGTGGCAAATAGTGATTATATCGATAATTTTCCATACCGGGAAACAGAAGCCGGTCTGGAAGCAGGCGAAGAAACCGCCGATACACAACCGGAAGCTGCCAGCTATCCGATATTTTCCGGCTCGATCATAGGGAACCTGATCCCGCTTATGAATGTACAGCAGTCCGTTTCGGATTCTGAAGTCCTGACCGAAGATCATATCCGGGATATCTTCCGCCACTCTACACTTATGATGTTAGAGGAGGCAAATGTAACCAGAACCCATGTCGATAACTATCTGAATAAACATTCATTCCACTGTAACCAGCTTCTTGAGATCAATAACATGGATCTCCTGCTTGACTTCGCAGCGATCGGTATGGGAATCGCCAGTGTTGTCCGGGAATTCTCTGAAAGCTACCTGAAGGATGGACGTATCGTAGAAATCCCCCTTCCAACACCTATTCCAAAAAGAAGTGTCGGCTTCGCCTATCTGCAAAACCGACACCAGTCAAAAGCGTTATGTACTTTTTTAGATTATTGTAATATTTCGTGATTTCATCACTTAATGCATTCCACAAAATCAGATGTATTGTGTGTCTGTATTTTCCCGTCCACTTTTATACTTTGTAAGGAACTGGATCACACCAAAAGCAACGATAAGCAACAGACTAAGCAGAGATATCCATTTCGATACTGTCTGCATTGTGGTTTTTCCGTACCAGACACAAATCGTTCCGCTTTTCCCATTCAGTTCCAGTCTGACCAGTCCGGTATCCGGATCTTTGGAAACCGGAAGCAGTTCCTGACTGCCGGCCGGATCGGCTACAGTTGCTTCATATCCTTTGTAGTAATATTTCGGAACAACACAACTGTCATAAGTACCATTTACATCAAAGGAATAGCTTCCATCTGAATGATATTCACCTGTCTCCGTCTTCTCATTCTCTCCATACAACCATATCGTTCCACTGTTATCACTGAACACTGTCTGTCCTCTGTCCGCTTCTGATGGCAGCCATTCACAAAAGCCGATCTCATTTGTATTTGCTGGTGTCTCGATATAGTCATATGAATAATCCATGTGCCGAAGGATCTCCACCTGCCATACGACACTCAGATTAAAGACACCGGCCAATACGCAGAGCACAAAACACAGTTTGCAGTTTTTCTCGGATAAAAGACTGTGTCTGTATAATACATATAACTGGTTTCCGATTCCAAATGCTACAAAAAATTCTGTGAACATATTCAGTCTCCATGGAAACTGCAGACTGATAAGCGGTGTTTTATCTAATAATTTCCATGGGAACAACCGTGTTTCTATGAGTAACAAACCAACTGCGAGGCAAAGGCACAGAATTGCCTTTTTATTTTTTATCTGTGACCGTAGTCCAAGCATTACCAGTAACAGGAAAATACCAAGCTCTGCAAAGGAAACTGACAGTCTTCCACTTACAATACCAAGCATCGTCATCATCTCATCCTGTGTCTCAAATGCCGGATTCGTACTGACATAAAATGTTCCATCCGCAAATTGTTCCAATACCGGAATCCAGTAAAATGCAGTCAGCAGTACACAACCTAAAATCTCAGCCAGCACGCCCAGAATATGCTTTTTATCCCATACCTTTCGGATACGGATCAGCACCCATACCACAGCGATTCCAACACATAACACGAAGCTGATCGTGTGACAGAGCAGCAAACCGGAAAATACCAGACATAACAACCCTTTTCTCCGTTCTTCCCGTTCTGTATAATCATACAATGCCAGAAATACCAGAGGAATGAATGCCATAGCGACAACTTCTCCCATTGCCGACCGTCTGTATATATCTTCCAAATGATAATGTCCCATTGTATACAATACCATCGTAACAAGCCCCACAAAATGACTTTTTCCAATTACTTTTCCTGCCCGGTATGATGTATAACAGGTCAGTAACAGCAACAGGAAAATATATCCCTTCATGGCTCCTGCCGGTGACAGTCCCATAAAACGAAGCAGGATTGCAGGAAGCAGCAGGATATCCGGATAAAAGATTCCTGCTCCATAACCATACCCCTCCAGCAGTTTATCATAAATATATGCAGGGAAACCCTGTCCGGTCTTTATTGCATGATAAACACTTTCTATTCTCAGAATATGAAAAGTCATATCGTCTCCCTGCGGAAGCAGTTTCCCCATACATGGTATCATGCACAGCAGACTGACAACCAGCATTATAACCAGCCATTCCATTCGTTCTCTTCTGTTGTACCCTTTCTCTTTTAAATCCATAGTCCCTGACTCCTTTATATTTATCTCAGAACCCATGAGAAACCTTTTCCCATTTTCCGAATTGCCATAGCACTTGTCAAAATCATCCGCTTATATGGGCTTTGATAAATAATAAAGCCCGCATAATCCTCTCTCAGCCACCAAACGGTTATGCCTCAATCCTATCATGCGGGCTTTTATTTATGATCTATTATTCTCTTACTTGAAGTAATCTACACCACTTTCAAAAATCTTCTGGTTCTGGTCGCCATAGATATTGACTGCAACCGCACGACCGGTACGCTCTGAATGTCCCATCTTACCAAGTACACGACCATCTGGGCTTGTGATACCTTCGATCGCATAGTAAGAACCATTGACATTGTAGTACTCATCCATTGTCGGGTTACCATTCATATCAACATACTGTGTTGCAACCTGACCATTTTCAAACAGCTTCTCGCACCATTCCTTGCTTGCAACAAATCTTCCCTCACCATGTGAGATTGGGATTGTGTATACACCACCAAGTTCAGCTTCCTTTAACCATGGGGACTTGTTTGTTACCACCTTGGTATAAACCATCTTGGACTGATGACGGCCGATGCTGTTGATCGTCAATGTAGGTGAATCATCTGTCTGTGGACGGATCTCACCGTAAGGAACCAGTCCGAGCTTGATCAGTGCCTGGAATCCGTTACAGATACCAAGTGCAAGACCATCTCTCTGCTGTAACAGCTTCATAACCTCATCTGCGATCTTCGCATTACGGAATGCTGTTGCGATGAACTTACCGGAACCATCCGGTTCATCACCTGCGGAGAATCCACCCGGGAACATGATGATCTGTGACTGGCTGATTGCCTTTGTAAATGCATCTACAGAATCACGAATGCCCTGTGCTGTCATGTTGCGGAATACGATCGTCTCAACCTCTGCACCTGCACGTTCAAATGCCTTTGCAGAATCATATTCACAGTTTGTACCCGGGAATACAGGAATGAATACCTTTGGCTTTGCAACCTTATTCTTTGCTGTATATACGGTCTTTGCATCAAAAAGACCGGTCTCGATCTTCTTCTGTTCTACACCTGACTCTGTCGGGAATACCTTCTCCAGTGTCTTTGTCCATGCAGCAAGTGCTTCATCCATTGTAACTGTTACATCACCATAGGTGAATGCTGCACTGTTATTTACAGTACCGATCTTCTTAACCGGAATACCAAGTGTATTTACATTCTCCGGCTTCACTTCAAGGATGATTGAACCATAATCCTTGGAAACCAGTTCTCTCTTTGTAATACAGGTATCAATATCTACACCCAGTTTATTACCAAATGCCATCTTGCTGACAGCTTCGATCATACCACCAAATCCTACAGCGTAAGCAGATTCTACCTTGTCTGCAAGGATTGCCTGATGTAACAGATCGTACATGGCAAGTACATTCTGATATACCGGGATATCATTTTCATCTTTTTCTATATCAAGCTTAACAAGCACATTGCCTGCTTTCTTAAGCTCCGGTGTTACTACGTTCATGTAACTTGCAACATCAACTGCAAAGGAAACCAGTGTCGGAGGAACATCGATATCATTGAAGGTTCCTGACATACTGTCTTTACCCCCGATAGATGGAAGTCCAAGTCCGACCTGAACATCATATGCACCAAGCAGGGCTGCAAATGGCTGACCCCATCTGTATGGATCTGTTCCGAGTCTCTTGAAATACTCCTGGAAGGTCAGACGGATCTTTGAAACATCACCACCAGCTGCTGCGATCTTTGCTGCAGATGTTACAACTGCATATACAGAACCATGATATGGGCTCCAGCTTGACAGATATGGATCAAATCCATAACTCATCATTGTGATCGTATCGGTCTTACCCTTCATAACAGGAAGCTTTGCGATCATTGTCTGTGTCGGTGTAAGCTGATACTTTCCACCATATGGCATCGTTACTGTGCCTGCTCCGATTGAGCTGTCGAACATCTCAACAAGACCCTTCTGTGAACATACATTCAGATCTGATAATGTGTCGATCCATGCTTTCTTTACATCTTCCGGTTCTTTTACAGAATCGAAATAATTATCTGCCTTTGCAGGAATCTCTACCTTAACATCTGTTTCCTGATGTGCGCCGTTTGTATCAAGGAATGCACGGGAGATATTTACGATCTCTTTTCCTCTCCATGTCAGAACCAGTCTTGGTTCTTCTGTTACTTCTGCTACAACAACGGCTTCCAGATTCTCTTCATCCGCATACTTAAGCATCGTATCTACATCTTTTGGATCTACTACGATAGCCATACGCTCCTGAGATTCTGAAATAGCAAGCTCTGTTCCATCCAGACCTGCATATTTCTTTGGAACCTTGTCCAGATCTACAACCAGACCAGGTGCAAGTTCTCCGATCGCTACGGATACACCGCCGGCACCAAAGTCATTACATTTCTTTATGATAGAAGCAACTTCTTCTCTTCTGAACAGTCGCTGGATCTTTCTCTCTGTTGGAGGATTACCCTTCTGTACTTCTGCACCACAGGTCTCAAGAGACTGGCTGTTATGTGCCTTGGATGATCCGGTTGCTCCACCACAACCGTCACGACCGGTACGTCCGCCGAGAAGGATGATCTTATCTCCCGGATCAGAATTCAGACGTTTTACCGCACGTCTTGGAGCTGCACCCATAACTGCTCCGATCTCCATTCTCTTTGCTACATAATCCGGATGATATATTTCATTTACAAGTCCTGTTGCAAGACCGATCTGGTTACCATATGAGCTGTAACCTGCTGCTGCGGTCGTAACGATCTTTCTCTGTGGAAGCTTTCCAGGAAGAGTATCCTTTAAAGACTTTGTAGGATCTGCTGCTCCGGTTACTCGCATAGCCTGATATACATATCCTCTACCTGACAACGGATCACGGATCGCACCACCAAGACAAGTAGCAGCACCACCAAACGGTTCGATCTCAGTTGGGTGGTTATGTGTCTCATTCTTGAAGAATACGAGCCATTCCTCTGTCTCACCGTCTACTTCTACAGGAACGATGATACTGCAGGCATTGATCTCATCGGATACTTCCATATCGTCTAATTTGCCTGCTGCCTTTAACTGCTTCATACCCATAAGGGCTATATCCATCAGACAGATGAACTTATCATCTCTGTCCTTATACATTTCTTTCATCTCTGCCCGGTAAGCATCAAATGTCTTCTCAAGCATATCCTTATAATCACCATCATCAAATTCAACATTTGTAAGCTCTGTTGAGAATGTGGTATGACGGCAATGATCAGACCAGTATGTATCCAGCACACGGATCTCTGTCATAGATGGATCACGCTTCTCTTCACCCTTGAAATACTTCTGGATATGAAGGAAATCCTTAAATGTCATCGCAAGTCCGAGGGAATCATATAACTCCTTTAACTTGTCCTCAGCCATATCCTTAAAACCATCAAAGATAATAACATCGGCCGGTTCATCATACTCGGTAACGAGTGTCTCAGGGATCTCCATACCACAGGCTCTGGAATCTACCGGGTTGATACAGTATTCCATAACTGCTTTTAACTGCTCATCCGTTACATTACCGGATAAAATATATGTTGTGGCTGTCTTTATGATAGGATCTTCATCTTCATTTAAAAGCTTAACACACTGTTCTGCTGAATCTGCTCTCTGATCGAACTGTCCCGGAAGGAACTCAACAGAAAATACCTTATCTGTATCTGCCATTGGAAGATTATCTCCCTCGTAGATCATATCGATCGGTGGCTCTGAAAATACTGTAACCAGTGCTTTTTTGTATGTTTCTTCAGACAGATTCTCAATATCGTAACGAACCAGTACTCTTACATACTCGGCATCGATATTCAGATAGTTCTTGATCTCGTCATGAAGTTCCTTTGCCTTAACTGCATAGTCAGGCTTCTTTTCAACATAAACTCTCTTAACTGTGCTCATAAAAACCTCCATTTTTATCATATGTTTTTTCCCATATTTCGGGAATTCATATTATTACAAGCGTTTCACAACGCCTATGATACCACTTTTGAAATTCATTGAATAGCTTTTTTCAGCTTTTCTTTTTAAATTGTTGCTGTTTACCGAATAAACCTCAAAACAGCCATCTTTAATTGTGCAGTCTGCGGATAAGCTTGAATACCACTGAATTCTGATAGATCATCGGTGCATTCTGCGCATAGAAAATAATTCCATCTGTCGGTGCGTAAATATCGGCTGCGATCTCTCCGGTCATCGGATTTATAACATTTGCAATAACATTTCCCCGAACCACTTCATCTCCCGGACTTACAAACCGCTTTAAAAAACCACCGGATTTATCTGACTTTACAGACAGCAGTTCCTCCTCATCAAGAACAGTCGATATATAACCTGCATGACAGTTGTACCGGATGATTCCCATTCTGGTCAGGAATCGGAGTACCGCTGAAACCGCATGTGCTGCACTCTCACCGTCAATCTTCTCCGTCACACCGGAATACACGGAAAACGCCTCGGTTCCTCCGATCTGCCAGTTATAATTTAAAGTTGCCTTATCATATGCCCTCGGTTCTGCTGTCAGAACATAAGGAAGACCAAACAGATTGGCCAGACTGGTACTCTGCTTTCCCGTCTCCATCATTCTGACATGCGGGATAAATTCTCCATCCATATAAAAGCTTGCAAACTGTATTCCATACGCATAATCTTTTACATGATCCATAACCGCTGCCGCTATCCTGCTGGTCGCCTGTCCTTCCGGATTTCCCGGAAAAGCACGGTTCACATCAGAATTATCAGAGATCCAGTATTTCTTACCGACATTAAAGGAACTGTAATTTAAGGATGGAATCAGCAGTATCTGTTTTCCCGATACGATTGCTCCTCTTGTCTCAAGTTCACTTAATTTTTTTGACAGCAGGGAGCAGATGTATAACTGCTGGAATTCATTTCCGCGCATAGCGCCCATGATACATGCCGCCTTTTCTCCTGTTCCGAAGCTGAAGCCTTTAATGGAATATTCTCCACGATAGGCGGTGTTCATCGTATATATGATCTCTTTACGCATTATTTGTCACACCTCCAAATATTCTGGCAACCAGCGAGCCTTCCTCGATCACCGGATAAGCACGAAGTGAGAATACCACGCCTCTTCTTGGTGACAGGATCGTCTCTTCGACAGAACCGGTCAGTACATTTACGATCTGTCCGATCACATCTCCCTTTTCGACTACGCCTGAGTGCTTTACCTTTGGTATAAAGATACCACTGCTCTCTGCATTCACAAAAGAAACATCCGTATCTCGGGCAATCTTCGGCATATGTGTATTATATGCGCAGCCGTCCCAGATCCCCATATATTCCATCAATGAAAATAATCCTTCAACGATCTGATCCGCATAGTCATAATCGATCATAAGTGCAACACCTGATTCTACGACCATACTCTTTACTCCAATCTCATTTAACGAGTATGCAAGGCTTCCTTCCATAACGGTAGAGGATGGATGCACCCATACAACATCCGTATTCATTCTGGCAGCATACGGAAGAATATCATCGGCAATATCCGAATTCACCCGTACCTGTGGTAATTCTTTCAAATATACGCTGCTGGAATGCAGATCGACGCAGATATCCGAACCTTTAATATCCTGCAGCACAAGTGCCGCCGTATACTCCCCGACCGTTCCTTCTGTAGAACCCGGAAACAATGTGTTCATATCAATATCAAACACGGGAACATCTCTCACCTGTGCTTCTAAGCCCATTGGATTAATAAACGGATATATGTCCACGATTCCTTTTAATTTATCAAAATCCTTTTTGATCCGTCGGATCACCTCATAGCAGATATACTGTCCTGCCACTTCATCTCCATGTACACCGGATACAATACTTAATCTTTTTTCTTTTCCTGTGGCAAAATCGGGAGCCAGACGATTTTTCTTTACCCGCATTACCTCATCGATCAGCATATCTGCTGACGCTACTGTTTCTATCATTTCTTCTTCCTTTACAGCAAAAAACAGAGCCCCCATGGCGCTCTGTTTTGTTTTTTATTTATTAGGATCCCTGTCTTATACGGGATTTCCATCTTTTATTTCAGCACCTTATCTATTATACACGTTTCTCTCATTATACGTCAACAAACAAGGAACTTTTTATACACATCATGCTCTTTTTCGATATTCGATTCGGAGCTTATCTGCGATCAGTGCAATAAATTCTGAATTCGTTGGTTTTCCTTTACCAGCATTCACCGTATATCCAAAAATATCATTGATCACATCGATCTGTCCTCTGCTCCATGCAACCTCGATCGCATGACGAATCGCACGTTCTACGCTGGATGATGTCGTTTTATATTTCTTTGCAATCGTCGGATATAAAAGCTTCGTTATGTAATTCAACATATTGACATCGTTTACTGCCATAATGATTCCTTCACGAATATATTGATAACCCTTTATATTAGCCGGAATTCCTATATCCCTGATAATATCCGTTACATCACTCTCAATATTATTCGCTGCACCAGACAATTCCTCTCTATTCTGGATGCAGATCAGATCTTTTGAGATCTCAGTCTGTACCTCTTTTCTTCTGTTGTAAATCTGATGAATTCTTGCAATGAGCTGCTCAGAATTATATGGTTTCAATACATAAAAAGATGCCCCCAGTTCGAACGCGCACCGTATCAGTCTCTGCGAACCAACCGATGTTACAATGACAAATAATGTATCTGGGCATTCGCCTGATTCCCGGATCTGTTCCATTACCCCTAATCCATCCAGAACCGGAAGACAGATATCTAAAAGTACAACATCTGGCTGATATTTTTTTATTGATTCGATCGCACTCTCCCCATCACTTACCTTATCAAGAACCCTCATCCCTGTTCTTGTGTTCGCTGCTGTAAGCTGACGTGCTATTAATTCACAGTCGCTATCAGCAATAATAATACTGATTTCTTGATTGTTCATTATTCAATCCCCCTTAATCTTTTTTGTTTGAAAAATCGACTGTTTCTAAAGTATATTTGTGATTTCGACAAATGTCAAGAACTTACCAGGTTCACAGAACCCCCTCTGATAAGTGAATTTTTATCCATTTTTCGACATATTTCGTCGTCACCTGATGGAATGCACCATATTTCTAAGAAATACTTTGCAGGGAATACTCCGTTTTCTGAAGCATACTGCGATTATCCAGTCGAATTTTGTCTGCAATCAATGCAATAAATTCCGAATTTGTCGGTTTGCCCTTTCCCGCATGGATCGTATATCCAAATAATTCATTGATCGTATCCATACTGCCTCTGCCCCAGGCAACCTCGATTGCATGACGGATCGCACGTTCCACTCTGGAGGCTGTCGTTCCATATTCCTCTGCAATCGATGGGTACAACTGCTTTGTAATTGAATTCAGGATGTCCATATCGTGAACTGCCATCAGGATCGCACTGCGAAGATACTGATATCCTTTTATATGTGCAGGAACGCCAATCTCATGTATGATATCAGTCACTACGGCTTCCAGCATGGTTCCATCCGAACCTGTTTCCACCAATTTCTGATAATTATCATTTCTTTTAGCCTTCATAACATCCTCAATGATCTCCCGGATCTTTCGTTCATCATATGGCACATCAAGAATTCGCAATACAAGGCGGTCTGCAATCTTATAGTAGATGAAGTCAAGATATTCTTTATGTGTTTTCGATCCACACAGAAGAATCCTTGTATTCTTCAGATTCTTATAGTGCATGATCTCTTCTGTTATCTCCAGGATATCTTTGCCCGGCAAAACCTCATCCATGATCACAACATCCGGTTCCCGTTCCAGAATCTTCTTCACGGCTTCCTGTCCACTGTCACATATCCCCGAAATCTCATACCCCGGAATCGACTTCACGATAGATACAAGCTGTTCCACTTCTCTTTTGTCGCGCTTTACTATCATTATTTTTACATAATTCATAATGTCCCTCCTGCTCTTCTGCCTTGGACAACATTATATCTCTATGATACCTGCTTTGGAATATGCTTCTCTCCGCAAGTTGCGACAGCTTTTCGCCTCTGAGGAACAATTTTGTACCGTCTCGACATTTTACAAGCAAAACTCCGTAGAATTATGTCTGATCTGGGTAATAAAAAGAAGATGATGTTCCATCTTTCTTTTTTTCTATATCCGAAAAGGCTCCGTCCGGATTAAAAGAGTTCTTTATATATCTTGTAAACTCTGTCCCGGTCAAGTTCCACGAAGTTATTCGCCATCAGACGACCCTGATTCGTCATAACGGAATCGGTAAATTCGACAAGATCCTGCTCCGTTACCCCATATTCATGCAATGCTTTCTTTGGAATCAGAATATTTAAAAGATCCTCCAGAGATTCATAGACATTTTCAACATCGCAGCCAAGGATATCTGCAATAAATGCATTTAATTTTGCAATTTCTCCATCCTGCCTGATCTCCATATAATTCTTCATGACTCTGGTAAACATGGCATAGTTCGATTCTCCATGTGCAACATGATAGGTTGCTCCAAGTGGATAGCTTAAGGCATGTACTGCCGCACAGCCAGCATTGCCAAATGCGATTCCGGCGTAGTTTGAAGCTACAAGGAAACGGTCTAACAATGGAATTCTGGCCTCCGGTCCTTTCTCACGGATCTCCATATATCCATGAAGGATCATATCGATCGCCTTATAGCCAAACATACGTGTATATTCATTTCCTTTCGGAGACAAACTGGACTCTACTGCATGGACAAGTGCATCGATCGAACTGGTTGCAAAGAAGCGGAACGGAAGCCCCTTTAACAGCTCCGGTATCAGGACCGCAGAATCTCCATACATCTCATCGACTGCCAGTCCCTTTTTCGTTCCCCTGCTGTTTAATGCAAGGATCGCTATATTTGTTACCTCTGAACCGGTTCCACAGGTAGTTGGGACCAGTACCAGTTCTTTATCTTTTTCTATCGGAAGCTTGCCATCATACAGATCAAGAATCGGGGATACATACTTTAATGCAAACAGCTTTGAAATATCAATTACCGTTCCTCCACCGATTGCTATAATTCTTTTATGTTCACCCTTTATATCCTTATAAATTGCCTCCGCCATATCATCTGAAGGCTCACCTGCACCATATTTTTCCTGAAAGATAACATCACATTCCAGATCCATCTTTCCAAAAAACGGTTCATAGATATATTCATTTGTAATTACCAGATCACCTTTTTCGATATGGAATTCATCAGCAAATTTCTTACATGTGTCATACTTATAAATCGTTGGTTTGAGCATTAACTGTTTCATACGTATCCTCCATTCATTTTCTCTGATATTTCTGTACCAAAATTTTTGCTCACATTGTACCACTATAGAATGAAATTACAATTACCCAAAAAGAGCATCTTTTTTACTCTTCTGTATTATCAAATGCCTGAATATATCCAACGGTTTCATTGTTTCGATCCATCGAATAGGAAGGATCGATGACTGCCTGTATAAAATCTGCACCTCCGGATTCGATCGGTACCACCTTTAAGCCCAACTGCTTCTCTACCTGTGCAACTGTCATATCATCTAAAAATACCTGTTCTCCCATTCGCAGCATATTCGATGGAATGAGCAGCGCTTCTCCCAGATCATCTCCTGCTGCCTGCCGCTCTTTTAACTGGGTCGTCAGATCAATGCCTGTAATCAGTCCGGATACTGTGATTGTTTCTCCAAAGAAGTCATTCCGGATGCAATATACACGGATCGTAAGTCTTGGATATGCCTGCATCAGCCTTGCTGCAAAGTCTACAATCGTACTATATGTCAGTTTTCCGGTTGCCATACAGATCGTACGGCGGAATGTTTCTTTCTGTTCCTGATATTCCGGTGAAGCCAGCAGCTCCTGATAGGCTTCATCAAATTCCTCTAAAAACAATCGCATCATTCCAACGCCATTTTCAAGCTGGATATAACCATCATAGCGTTCTGCTTCCGGAAATTCCCGTCCGGCCGTTATATACCACTCATCACTTGCATGAATAAAATGAAGCGAATACCTTTCATAGAATTTTTTCTGATAACTCTCGATCAGATCGATAACCTGTCCCGCTTCTTCCTTCGTAAATAATTCTAATGGGTACAAACCTTTTCGGAATTTCGTAAGTCCGGCAGGAACAACGGATACACTCCGCATAAATGGCAGATACTTTCCAAGATCCCGGATACTCCGTTCCAACTCTGCCCCGTCATTTACACGCTTGCAGAGAACGATCTGCCCATTCATCTCTACATGCCCTTCAAAAAGACGATCCAGATATTTCAGCCGGTCACCTGCAAAACGATTATGCAACATCTTGCAGCGAAGCTCCGGATTGGTCGTCTGAACCGATATATTGATCGGTGCAAGCTGCATCTTGATGATACGATCCACATCCTCATCTGTCATATTTGTAAGCGTGATATAATTGCCCTGCAAAAAAGACAACCGGGAATCATCATCCTTAAAATAAAGTGTCTCTCTCATCCCCGGCGGCATCTGATCAATAAAACAGAACATGCATTTATTGGTACAGGAACGATAATCGCTCATAAGACCGTTTTCAAACTCCATCCCAAGATCATCATCATAATCCTTCTCGATCTCAAGCAGCCATTCTTCTCCATATGATTTACGGATCAACACCTCTATATATTCATCTTTGATCATATAACGATAATCAAATACATCTTTTATTTCTTTATCGTTGATTGCAAGCAGATAATCACCCGGTTCTATTTCCATCTCTTCTGCAATGGAGCCCGGATAGACTACCGTAATTAAATGTTCTATTTTCTTCACAGTTATTCCTCATCATTTTCTAATGTATCTTCCCCATTATACCATTGCAAAATAAAAAAGAAAGATGATAAATATGCAAAAACGATGCTTTTTTGAGAATTTTTGTATGCTTCTATGGCGTATCCTTCTGTACATAAACAAAAGACAAAGGAGCCAACATCATGTTGCATATATTTGGAACTGTAATTAAGAAAAAGAAGGTCATAATTCTGGGGATCATCTATATACTGTTACTGATACTTGTAATCCTTGCAGGAAAGGCAAAAAAAATGAAACTTCAGGAACAGGTCTCCCAGTCAGACTCCAGGCCCATCACAACAGAACAGGTTTCTGTCTCCGAAGATTCCACCGAGAAAACCAAAGCATCCTCCGGCAGCTATTCTTCCTTTGATACTGCATCCGTTTTACAAACGCTTGCCTCCGCAACAGAAGCAAAAAACAACGGGCTGCTGACACTGGTCAATATGTCTCATACCCTGCCAGCCGACTGGACCGTTGATCTGGTCGAACTGCGAAACGATCAGTCGATCGACCGCCGTGCTTATGACGGGCTTCAAAAAATGATGGACGATGCAAGAGCCGAAGGTCTTGACCCTCTGATCTGCTCTTCCTACCGTACAAATGAAACACAGGAACGGCTCTATACAAATAAAAAGAATTCTTATCTGGAGCAGGGTTACAGCGAAGATGATGCTACAGCCCTTGCTGCTACCTGGGTTGCCTATCCCGGTACCAGCGAACACCAGCTCGGCCTTACCGTTGATATCTGTTCCATTGGCAACCAGGAGCTGGATTCCTCCCAGGAAGATACCGCCACCCAGCAATGGCTGATGGCAAACTGTTATAAATACGGCTTCATCCTACGTTATCCGGCAGATAAATCCGATATAACAGAAATCTCTTATGAACCCTGGCATTACCGCTATGTTGGTGTTGAAGCTGCTACAGAAATGTACCAGAAGCATCTTTGTTTAGAGGAATATCTGGAACAGCATACCAATTAAAAAAGCAGTTCAGTCTCCGGTGATCTGTTCTTCACCATCCAGACTGGACTGCTTTTTATTTATATTCTTATTCTGCCGGAATAAATGGAAGGTCGATCGGTTGATCTGCTTTTGTGGATGGATCCGTTGTAGCTTCTGTCGTAGCCTCCGTTGTCTTCTCTTCCGTCGTTTTCTCTTCCGTTGTACGCTCTTCTGTCGTCTTTTCTTCGGTTGTCTTTTCCTCGGTCGTACGTTCTTCCGTCGTCTTTTCCTCAGTCGTCTTCTCTTCGGTTGTCTCCTCCTCGGTTGTCTTCTCTTCTGTCGTCTTTTCTTCCGTTGACGGCTCTTCGGTTACGATCGGCTTCTGTTCCTCGGTCGTTACAACCGGAAGTTCATCTTCGGTTCCCGCTGCCGTTGTTACCTCATACGTCGTAGAGGCTTCCGTAGAGTAAGATGTGTGTGAATCATAGGTATTATATTCCGATGTTACTTCTATTTCTTCTTCATTCTCGGAATCGTCATTAATATTTGTAGTTGGCAAAGGCTCTTCTGTAACAATATTTACTTTCTTCTCCTCAGTAGAACTCTCTTCCTGTTGCGTCTCCTGCTTTGCCTTTTCATATTTTGCTTTATTTGTCTGAAAGAACACACCAAAGAAGGTATATTCACATATGATAAGTACAGCAAGCACTGCAACTATGATCTTCAGTATATTATCCTTCCTCCAGAACCGTTTCTTTGCAGGAACTTCATCCGTTTCCGGAACATCTGTCTGATGTGTCTCTTCCGGCTCGGTTTCATCTATATCTTCTGTCTCTATGATCTCACTTACTTCATCTATATCTTCTGTTTCAAATATTTCTGAGTTATCCGTATGAATCTTTTTATCCATATGTACCTCCGACTATTATTATCCATTCTGGCACATTTTATACATGCCCTTTACCTGTTGGTTACAAACACGTCTTATAGTATAATACACCGCACAAAATCTGTAAAATCATTTTACGAAAAATTATAAATCTTTTACATTTTTGTTACATTTACAGTGTCAGGTCCGGAGCGAATCAAAGGTATTATACACATTCAGGATTCCATAGCCCCACTCCGGGTTCGGATATTCCCTTGCAAACAGATATCCCTCTGTATCGTTCATGACATATGAAAACGGACTTCCTGCCGTTCCCGGACGAACTGCTCCCCGAATAAAATAATTACGGATCTGATTTCCATTTACAAACCGTGCCAGATCCCGGTCTCTTGCCCATTGCAGGATTAATGCCGCACACCCGGCACAATGCGCTGCTGCAACAGAAGTACCTGTTTTCCTGACAAATGTTCCTGCTCTGCCCGGACCATATACATCAACACCCGGAGCAACAAAATCCGGCTTGATATCATCTGCCGCCGTATATCCCCTGCTTCCATCCAGAAACAGTGTATCCGAATAATGATCATATGCCCCCACTCCCATCGGAACTACTCCTGTAGCCGGATTCACAAGCGTTGTTTCAGGCGTTGGTCTTATAAACCGGGTATCCGGGGAAAGAAATGCCGTGATCGGCAGCCATGCATGAAAGGTCTTCTCGGTATCACCGCTTCCATATACCCGGATCCGCCACAGACCATTTGGCGGATCAAAAAAGCGCATCATGATCAGTTCTTCTCCCGACTGATCCTCCACAAGAAAATAATCGATATATATGATCCCACCACCAAAAACCGGACGTATGACTTCACTTTTATCAAAGCGGGGAGTAATCTGACTTACAAACTCCCCACCCGGAATCTCAAATGCCACAGAATATGTATTGGGAACCGCTCCCCAGATTTCAAGTGTAAAGCTGTTATTTCCCGTAACATTAATCTCCATTTCCGTATAAGTGCTTCCCCCTTCGATCCTGCCTCTGAAATGATGCCCCGCAATTCCCTCATTTCCTGCCGGAACGGACACAGCGACTCCGGTCATGATACCAACATTTGAAAGCAGTGCTTCTAATGCAGAAGAACCAGTATGGCTCCCACTGTTCGAACCAACTCCAATCAGGATCGATATATTTTTCCGAAGTCTGCTTGCCTGTCTCCGCAGAAATGCTACCCCCATCATAATATCATTTTCCTGATATGCTTCTACGTCCTCCGGCACACCATATAATCCTCGCAGATTATTCTTTGCCTGCTTTAATTTTACAATCACATATTCTGCTTCCGGCGCCACTCCTGTGAAATCAGCTGTCCGTTTTCCTGCTGCAATCCCTGCAAGAAAGGTTCCATGTCCATTTGCATCTGTCAGGATATCCGCTTCATTTCGTATGGCTTCATTAATATCCTCCTGCTGATATACCGTTCCATATCCGGGATTTTCTTCCTGATCTGACGGTCCCGGCACGGACTGATCCCATGCTGCAATAATTCTTGTATTTCCGGCAACATCCAGAAACAGATCATTCCGAATATCAATCCCGGTATCGATAATTCCGATCAGAATTCCCTTTCCGGTAAGTCCAAGGATCGATTCCTGCTGTATATTCACAGCTCCGACTGCTTCTACACTACTGGTATCCATCAGCCCATACAATTTGGGGAAAAGTGTATATTCCAGTCTGGAAAAGATCTGCATATAATCCTCCGGCTTCTCCCTGTATAAAACAGCAAACCGCTCATCAATAAAGAGCAGGCAGCCGTTTTCTCTGTAAATATCCAAAACAGCTTCCCGCTCTTCGTTGTATTCAATCAGATAGTCTGCATAATCTTCCCTGTACGCTACATTTTCACATTCCATTTCGATTCCCATCGTATGCTTTTCGTATACAGTCTATTCCGTCTGATTTCTTTCTATACCTTTTTTTGCACCTGTTATATGATCGGCCCCTGCAGCTTCTTATCCACTTGTTCCTTCAGTATATCAAACTGACATGGACCTGTTTCCAGAATAATCGTGTTAAATGTTTTCAGGTCAAAGTCATCTCCCATTTTCTCTTCTGCATAATCCCGCAGTTCTTTCATTTCATAATATCCGGTCGAATAACTCTGATATACTGCCGGATCTCCGACCATTGTCGTGTACAGCTCCTGTGCAGCACTGCCATCCATTCCATTCTTTGTCAGATAATCGGCTGTATCCTGCAACGTCCATCCCTCATAATTGATTCCCAGATCCACTCTTCCCATCATAAGATAACTCATCTCATCATTCAACTGATAAAGGGCTGCAATGGTGTCTCCATATTCCGGTTCCTCATACTCATAGTAATATAAAGAATCATAACATGCATACATCGCCCATCCTTCTTTATATCCTAAGAAGTTCATCAAAGTCCGGACCGGCTCCGGATCCGTTGACATATAATAAGCATTTTGCAGCATATGACCCGGATATCCCTCATGTGCCAGTGTCGTCCACATGCCATCCGTATGCAGACCATTCACCCGGATCAGATTATTATCCGGATCATCGATTGCCGGCGCCATATAATAAGCCAGTACATCATCCATGATCGTTTCGAGGTTCTTATCCAGCGCCTCTGCCTTATAGTTTATCGTTCCTGCATCCGGATAATGCTCTGATGCCGTTTCCATCATTTTATCGACCATTTCCGAAGCTGTCATCTGATCGGTTTCCGCAAACATTGAATCATAATTGGAAGCAAAATATTCATATGCCGCCTGATTTCCCAAATAATACTGATATAACGATACCATGAGTTTTTGAAGCTCTGTATCCAGCATATCGATTACCTCTTCCGGCGACTTGGCTGTTCCTGCAAAATTTTTCAGCAGATATTCATAATATTCCTTGCCACCATCATAGTTGCAGATACCACCATCATTGGTTCCGGTTCCCTTCAGACCGGAAAGCACCGCTGCAACATTCTCAAATGCCGGAAGCAGGGAATTCTCAACTGCCTGCTTATTAGCCTCCTTGTATTCTGCCTTTTCCTCATCCGTCAGAAAATCAAGTGCGTCAATATTATCATTAAATGTTGTTACCATAAAATGATTTTCTTTATCTGCAACAAAATCCTTGCACTGACTGATGACTTTATCGCAGACTGCATCACTCATAAAATAACCTTTTTCTGACTTTTCCTGTTCAAAATCCAGATACTCTGCAAAATAATCCGGAATCTGACCAAGCAGTTCAATATAACGTTCCACATCTCCCTTATCATCAAATCGGTAATCTGTGAAATTCGTTGCAATATTGGCCTGAAGTCCACGCATCGGGGAAAACGGCTCATACAGATATACATTATCAAAAATTCCCGCAGACACTTCAAAATACTCATCCAGCACATCATAGGTCAGCTTCTGATCCTCTGTCAGGCAGGAACGGTCAATAGCATCCAGCTTCTTTACCCAGCCTTCAAACTCTTCCTTATCCTGTCCGATCTCCTCTGCTGTCATTCCCGGGTCTCCCAGTGTGACCTCCGGTTCTTCCAGACCGTAATCCGCACCATCCTTGATCGTATAATTATACGTCAACGTGTCGTCCGTAACAACATCCTTAAAATAATCATCCAGATACTGTTCAAATTCCTGCTGCTCCTTCAGCGCATCCTCGGAGAAAGACTCCTGCGCCCTCTCTGTATTTTCAGTTGTATCGTTTTTGTCATTCAGATGTCTGCGCTCTCCCTGCGTCTCTCCACAGGCAGATAATCCAACCGCAAGAGAAATGCAGATAGCTGCAGCCATTACATTTTTACAGGTTCGTAATAATCTCTTTTTAAACATGCCCTGCTCCTTTTCGCTTTTTTTCATAGTATCACAGGATTCTGCGACCATCAAGGACTACCTTGATACAAGACTGCGGTATCAGCATCGGAAGAGTCCCTGATCATCTTTCTGCAATACATCTGTATTTTTCTTTTATCTTACCCAGAGATAACCATTTACATACTGGTGCCGCTGCAATACAACACATTCAAAAATTCCGGTAATGTTCCATTTCTGCTCTGCAATACCATCTCACGATCTAAAAATTATGATCCAATATAATAAAGGCTTAAAGACCGTATATTTTCTGTATACAATCTTTAAACCTTATTAATTACAGTATTTTTTCTTATTGCATCAATTATTATGATTGTTTTGTCGCACAGGCTTCGATCTGCATCGGCTCTACACCACGAAGCTCGATGATCGGATTGCCCTTGCCATTTACATAATCTCCGGTTATGATCACCCTGCCAATGCTATCATCTCTTGGGATCTGATACATGATATCCAGCATGAATTCCTCAATGATCGCCCGAAGCGCTCTTGCTCCTGTATTCTTTTCAAGTGCTTTTTCTGCGATCGCTTCATATGCAGAATCATCAAACTGAAGATCTACCTCATCCAGTGCCAGCAGCTTCTTATACTGTTTCAGGATTGCATTCTTCGGTTCCTTTAAGATCTTGATATACATATCCTTATCTAACGCATCCAATGTGAATAAGACAGGCAGTCTTCCAAGAAATTCCGGTATCATACCGAATTCCCTGAGATCCTCGTTGGTCACCTTCTTTAAGATATTCGGATCCTTGTCGTATTTGTCCTTCAGATCTGCGCGGAAACCGATCGAGGACTGTTTATTCAATCTTGCTTTAATGATATCTTCGATTGCCGGGAATGCCCCGCCACAAATAAATAAAATATTCTTTGTATTGACCGTTGTCATAGGAACCATTGCATTCTTGCTTCCGGAACCAACCGGAACCTCAACATCTGCGCCCTCCAACAGCTTTAACAAGCCCTGCTGAACGGATTCTCCACTCACATCACGGCTGTTGCTGTTCTGCTTCTTTGCGATCTTATCGATCTCATCGATAAATACGATTCCCTTTTCTGCTTTTTCAACATCATTATCAGCGGCTGCCAACAGCTTTGACAATACGCTTTCTACGTCATCACCGATATAACCGGCTTCCGTAAGTGTGGTCGCATCTGTGATCGCAAGCGGTACATTCAACAGCTTTGCGATCGTTTTTACAATATAAGTCTTACCACAGCCTGTCGGCCCTACCATCAGCATATTGGATTTCTCAATCTCGATATCATCCATGGAATCTGTCAGTACACGCTTATAATGGTTATATACTGCAACAGACATTACCTTCTTGGCATATTCCTGACCGATCACATATTCATCTAACATTGCTTTGATCTTATGCGGTGCAGGGATCGTTGCAAGTGTCATTTCCTGCTCTTTTTTCTTCGGCTTTGCCGCTTTCTTCTTCACCTTCTGTTTATCCGGTATATCATTCATTCCCATCAGTCTGCTCATGTCAATATTTCCCATATTGGAAAGATTGGAGAGATCCAGGAACTGCATTCCGCCAAATCCGCCCTGATTCAGATTATCAAAGGTCTTCTGCATACAGTCTGCACAGATATGTATATTGCCCGGCATATCGATCAGCTTTCCGGCAACACTTTCCGGTCTTCTGCAGAGATAACAATATTTCTCGTATTCGTCCTCATGCTTGTCTTCTGTTTTATGATCATCAGTCACCGTCTGACTGGTCAGTTCTTTATTTTCATCATCATTTCTATAATCAGACATTTTCATCCTCCATACTTTTGTTTCCTGTCTAAAACAGCTATCTATATTAAATGATATAACTCTGCTACATGATACCACAGATTCCACCCATATGAAAACAGTATTATTTCTGGTAAAACGGTTAAATTTTTCTAAATAATTTTCTTATTGCCACCCTCGATTAATTAAATTAAGTACAGCTACTCTCATTCCTCCCTGTTTTCCTGTTCTTTCTTCAGATAATATACAAAATCTCCCATTCTGTTCCACTTGTAGAAATGAAACCGAGAATATGGTATCATATCTTTAGTTATATATGTATAGAATGGAGGGTTATACATGAAGAAATTATCAATTATTGTCCGTTCTGAAAAACTGGATGATGTAAAAGCCATTCTGGACGAATGCGGATCCACCGGTGCTACTGTATCAAATATTATGGGATATGGTAATCAGAAGGGTTATAAAACAACATACCGTGGAAGTGAATATGTGGTTAACCTGATTCCGAAGATCAAGATTGAAACCATCGTCAAGGATGATGTTGCCGATAACATCATCTTTAAGGTATGTGAAAAGATATCAACCGGAAAAGTCGGCGACGGCAAGATCTTCGTCTATGATGTTGCCGATGTCATCCGTATCCGTACCGGCGAACACGGTGACACCGCCTTATAACATCTACCTGTCATACAAATAAATCCGCTGTGCTATACCACACCTGTTATTCCGCAAAACACTTCCGTTCTAGTCCTCGAGCAACGGTACATAAAGCTGCAAAAGACGCAACTTAAGTACCGGTCTCGGACAAGGTTTGCTTCATAACAGTGTAATATAGCACAGCGGATTTGTTTGTATGACAGCTACGTAAGAATCAAATGCAAGTGTTCTGCGAAATAAAGTTATAGCTACCACAAGCACAGGCTTTTATAGCGGCTGTTATATTCCGCGAGCTTTGCGGACACAGGCTTTCATTGCTTCGATCACGGAGGAACGGAAGCCTTTTTCTTCTAAAACGCGAACAGCTTCTATCGTTGTTCCGCCAGGTGAGCAGACCTGATCCTTTAATTCACCCGGATGTTTTCCCGTTTCAAGTACCATCTTTGCACTTCCAAGCACGGACTGTGCTGCAAATTTATATGCCTGTGCTCTTGGCATACCATCTGCCACTGCTCCATCTGCCATAGCTTCGATCAATATATAAATATATGCCGGAGAACTTCCGCTGACCGATACACATACATCCATCAGATTTTCCGGTATTGTCTCTACTTCACCAAAGCTTCCAAGAATCTGAAGAACTGTTGCATAATCTTCATCGGTAACATATTCATTCCGACATGCTCCTGTCATACCCTCACCAACCAGTGCCGGTGTATTTGGCATTGTCCGGACAAGCCTCACAGCTCCTCCAAACTGTTCCTGTAACCAGTCTAATGTTTTTCCCGGTGCTATACTGATCACAATCTGCTCTTTACGGACTACGTCCTTTATCTGAGCGATCACCTCCGGATAATACTGTGGTTTTACCGCCAGAACCAGAATATCACTGTTTTCTGTTACCTCCAGATTATCGGTTGATACCTTTACTCCAAGCTCTTTCTGAACTCTGTCAAGTGTCGCTTTCGTCTTTGCAGATGCTATGATATTCTCTGCATCTATGATCTGCTTTCTGATAATTCCCTTTATGATCGATGTTGCCATATTGCCACAGCCAATAAAACCAATCTTCATATTTCACTTCTTCCTTTCTAATTATACAGAAAAAGCAGCATCCTTATGTTAAGAACGCTGCCCTTCCAACTATTTATAGATTAAAGACTGTAAGAACCTGATTCTCCATCAGCTGTATAGTATACCATACCTGTTTCTGGCTGGTAATATACGTTCAATTCCTTAACTGCCTTATTGCCAAGTGCTTCTTTTGCTTTTGCTACAATGTCAGAAACATTGATCTGTCCATTGTTATATTCAACAAAAACTGTCTCTGTTGTCTTAGCTGCTGGCTTCTTTGCTGCCGGCTTTTTAGCTGCTGGCTTTTTCTCTTCTTTTACTTCTGCCTTTACTGGCTCAGCCTTTACTGCTGCTTTTACTTCTTTAGCAGCTTCAGCTTTCTTTACAGCTTCAGCTTTAGCAACAACGCTTTCTACTGTTGCCTTTTTTGCAACAACCTTTTTTGCATCTTCAGTCTTCTTAGTAGCCATGATTAACACCCTCCGTTTTAAAACTAATTTCTATCACTTTACTTATGTAACAATTCATGTATGTATTCTTTATTCAAGCTAGGATTGATATTACTCCATTTTCCTTTTTTTTTCAATACAAGTACTGTTTTTTCTCCGTTTTGTACCACAGAGTGTTTTTTTTCATGAAAATCAAAGTCATTTTAGACAAACAAAACTACCAAATTTTATGAAATTTGGTAGTTTATATGGTTGTTTTGTATAATTTGCATAATTAATTCGTAAGAATTTTGACAATTTCGTCCATTTTCATGCCGTGTGATCCCTTGATCAAAACAACATCCTCTGGTCTCATAATAGCCATCAGATAAAGTGCCACTTCTTCATTATCCATAAATGAAAATGTTTTTGCATACTTTGTGTCGCAGACATCCAGTGCCTTTTTAATCTCCAAAGCTTCCTTTCCGATTACCACAACCTCATCGATCTTCTTGTCCCGCAGGTATTCTCCGATCTGATAGTGATAGCTGGCACTGTCAGCTCCCAGCTCAAACATATCTCCCAGTACTGCGATCTTTTTTCCCTCGCAGTCCATATCACAAAGCACATCAATGCTTGCCTTCATGGAATCCGGGCTTGCATTATAGGTATCATCGAGGATCGTATATCGATTCTCCATATGGATGAGTCTCTGTCTCTGTCCTTCAAAATGTTCAAAGGCTTTTGCTGAAATTGTTATCGGAATTCCCATCTGATATGCAACTGCAATACCTGCCAGTGCATTTCTCACGTTATGTTTTCCGAGGATATCCATGGTAACATGAACGGTCTCACCATTATGAGTACAATCAAATTCCATGCCCTGCTCTCCACATTTTACATTGGATCCCTGAAAATCACAAATTTCATCTATACCAAAAGTAAGTGTCCGACATGGCATATCCGCTTTTATCTCACGCAGTAATGGATCATCTCCATTTAACAGCAACAGGCCGTCCTTATTCATATGATTGATAATAGACAGCTTCTCTTTTCTGATATTCTCCTGGGTTTTCATAAATTCAATATGTGCAACACCGATAATCGTCACCACACAGATCGATGGCTTTACAATCTCAGACAATATCTCCATCTGACCAGGTTCACTGATCCCCATCTCGATCACCGCAGCATCATATCCATCTGTCATTCTGGAAAGTGTCATCGGTACACCGATCTGTGAATTTTCATTTCCATTTGTCTGAAAACAGCGTTTTGCTGTGCTGACAGCCGCTGCAATCATCTCTCTGGTCGTTGTCTTTCCTACACTTCCTGTCACTCCAATATACGGAATATCATACCGGTCACGGATATCCATTCCAATTGCCTGAAGTGCTTTCATCGTGTCATCAACACGGATAAACGGCTTCTCTGAAATAACAACATTATCATGCTCCGATGTCAGAGTTGCAGACGCTTTCTCCATAGCGGATTCAATAAAACGATGTCCATCAACTTTATTACCCAACAGAGGAATAAACAAATCTCCCGGCTGTGCTTTTCTGGAATCAATACACAGGCCTGTGATCGGTGTATCTTCATCGCCGCAAAGCAGGAAACCTCCTGTTGCTTTCACAATATCTTTTACTGTAATATTTTTCATTTTTCCCCTATCTGCCTTTCCAGAACAGTTTCATAATTTTATATAAAAGCATGCACTGCATGCAGGCTGTAAAAAATGCCTGCGTTCATTCTATCACATGTATATGCGAATTTCCAGTATTCTTGTATATATATTCCCGTTTTCAGGAAAGATTAAGATTCGACCAGAACTGTTCTATGCTCTGCGAAATCTGATCAAAATTTCCAAAGACCGCATCCTGCCACTCCACCGGAAATAACGAATTATATTCCCCGGTTCCAAATCGTTCATCTAGCAACAGGATCACTCCGGCATCCGCTTCTGTCCGGATCACGCGTCCGGCTGACTGAAATACTTTATTAATGCCCGGATACAGGTATGCATATTTAAAACCATCAACCGATGAGCCAGCATATGCCTCCATACTCTTTCTGGCATTAAAATAGTCCATCATGATCTTTCTCTCATTGCACACCTGCGGAAGTCCCGGACCTACTACAACCGATCCGATCAGCCGTTCTCCGGTCAGATCAATCCCCTCAGAGAAGATCCCGCCCATGATACAAAAGGCAACCACATTTCTTTTCGCTGAAAAATGATCCAAAAATGCTTCCCGGTCTGCCTCCTTCATGTTCTGTTCCTGACAGAGCAGTTCCATGCCAGAACAATCACCCTCTATCATCTGCTCATAGACCTCCTGAAGCATCTTATAGGATGGCAGAAACACCATATAATTTCCGGAATGTGCGTTAAACAACTGCCTGATATATTCAGCCACGCGCTTATACTCCTTTACAGACCGTCTGGTATATTTCGTAGATACATCCACACCAACCATGATCTGTCGTTTCTCCGGATCAAACGGAGAAGGAATATAGATAGCCTGATCGGTCACCGTATCGGACAGCATCTCCATGTAATATTTTACCGGCAGGATCGTTGCCGAAAAGAAAACAGTCGATACACCCTTATCCAGGCAAAGCTTCAGATTATTCGCCGGATGGACGCAATATAACCGAACCATAAATCTGCCATCCGACTTAAGCTCATCATAGATCACATAGCTGTCATCGATCAGATCCGCAATATTTAAAAATGTCGTAAGTGCAAAATAAAACTCCAGTATCTTCTTACGTTCCGGGATCTGTTTGTAATCTTCTAAAAAAGCCTCCATCGTCGTATGAAGATGCAGCAGCTTCAGATATAGAACCCCAATATCATTTAAAATCTGATATCCATGCTCCGGACATTTTTTCTTCAATTCCAGGAGCTCCCGGTTGCAGGATTCCAGACTCCGTGCCAGTTTTTTGCTGTACGGCATTACCAGCCTCTTTACAGCAAGGAAATCTTCTTTATACAGCGTGGCACTGTACATGGACGATGCCCGGTCCACCAGATTGTGTGCTTCATCTACCAGAAATACATACCGTCCTGTATCATATGCTGTCTGTGAAAAGAACCGCTTCAGATTCACTCTCGGATCAAACACATAGTTATAATCTCCAATAATAGCATCTGCAAACAGGCTTGCATCCAGTCCCAGCTCAAAAGGACAGACCTGATACCTTTTCGCATAAGCCCGGATGATCTCCCGATCCATTTTTTCCTCCTGAGTGATCAATTCAAATAATGCATCATTAACCCGGTCAAAATGTCCTTTCGCATAAGGGCAGTGCTCTGCATCACATTCCATCGTCTCATTCAGACATATCTTCTCTTTGGCAGTCAACATAACGGAAGAAAACTTCACTCCACGTTCCCGCAGCAATGTAAGTGCCTGATCCGGCACGGTTCCGGCGATCGTCTTTGCGGTCAGATAAAAGATTTTCGATACCAGCCCGGTTGCAAATGCCTTAACGGAAGGAAACATCGCTGCCATCGTTTTCCCGATTCCGGTTGGAGCCTGCACAAACAATCTGCGCTCCCCTTCAATCGCCTTATACACACAGGCAGCCATCTGCTTTTGTCCTTTCCGATATTCATATGGAAATTCCAATTCTGTAATTGACGCATCTCTGCTTCTTGCATGTGATACAGCATGATCAACCCATTTCATCATCTCATCCACTGTATCATGAAACCATTTCTCAAGAAATGAACAAGAAAACACATAAAAAAAATGTTTTACTTCTTCACTTTCCAGATTCACATATGTGATCTGTACATTGATCCGATCCAAAGACTGCTCTTTTGCATAAATATAGGCATAGCACATTGCCTGTGCTACATGAACTGTTTCCGGCACTTCGATATCAGCAAGTTTTCTGTATACACCTTTGATCTCGTCGATCGTAACATCCGCAGGCTCATTCATTTCCTGCATCTGACCGATTGTTCCGGCAGAATTTTGTTCCATGAAGTCTTCACCGACTTCCAGATCCAGACTCTCCGTTTTTTTGAGCAGCAGCCGGCTCCAATATCTACCCTCTACCCGAATCACCTGCCGCTCAATTTCCTTCTTCTTCCTGCTTCGGTTCTTTTCACCTCTCAGATCTATGATCCCATCTGCTCTGCCCTCTACCGTAACATCCAGATCATGAATTCCTTTCTTCATCGTGATCTTTAAAGGAACTTCTGCATCATAATAAGACCCTGCCATTTTCTGAAGCTTCCGATGCATCTTACTTCCTGCATTCATTGCTTCCTTTGACAGAGTCCCATTACTGCTGCTTGTAATATCGCCGCATCTGTATATAAATTCTACCATATGCCTGACCGAAACTTTAAATTCCATAATTCTTATTTGTAAACAATAGCTGCTGCCAGCTTCTCTGATGTATCCTGATCTGTCAGGATCTCAACCAGCTTCAGACCAAAATCAATAGCTGTTCCCATACCTCGGCTTGTAATTACCTTACCGTCTGTTACTACACTGTCATATAATACTTCCGCACAATGAAGTCCCGCCTCCATTCCCGGATAGCAGGTAGCCTTCTTATCCTTTAAGATGCCAAATGCTCCAAAAGCAGTAGGTGCTGCACAGATTGCTGCAACATATCTTCCTGCTTCATACTGTCCGCATACAAGATTCCTTACCTTCTCATTTGCGATCAGATTCGTCACACCGGGCATACCACCCGGAAGTACGATCATATCTGCATCATCTGCAAGTTCACTGATTTTCTCATCCATCTTTACTGTGATTCCATGTGAACCTGTAACCGTATCCTGATCGTCTGCTGCCACCATAAGGCAGTCAACCTTTGCACGTCTTAACAGATCTACAACGGTCAATGCTTCTACTTCTTCATATCCTGTTTCAAATAACATTCTGACTTTCATGCTTCTGCCTCCATTCTTAATGTCCGAAAACTCTTGCCATAAATGCAAGTCTCTGTTCTTCATTCATACTGCTTAATGCGCTGTTATGATACGCTCCATCCATAGATACATCTCTGGTAAACCAAGCCGGTGCTGCGAAATTATCTGCATCTTCCTTTGTCTCAAATTCGACTTCTGCATAGATCAGCCCCTGATACAGCCCCTCAAAGACATCCAGTTCAATCTTAAGTCCTGCATCTTTTTCCTTATCGCCGGTTGTTCCCTCTGTATCCGTAAGCGGGATGATATACCGACGTTTCGTCACCAGATTTCCATCAACCTTACCAAGCAACCGTTTATAATCCGTCTCATTCATCGGAAGCTCGAATTCCTGTCGTTCCAGTAATCCGCTTGACTTTACTGTAAGAATATATTGTTCATCTGCCTTTCGGATACGGATGACGGGGCTGGTCGAGATATACCCCTGCTCCAGTTTCTTATATGGATACGCTTCCAGTGAAAACGGTATCTCTTTTATCAGATATTTTCTTTCGATCTCCATAAAAGCCTCCTTTTATATCGCCCTTTATAACCAATCCTCCGGTGGTGCCGTTGTTCCCACATGACTTGCGATACCTCTGTTTATCATGGAAAATGCCAGGATCAGAGTGATCACAAACATGATCGATGATGGAATCAGGAAGTCCAGACAGGTATTCACGGATGTCAACAGCATCGGTAAAGTCAGTCCGTAAAGACATACCCGGAATACATTTCCATAGGACAGCCCTGTATGAAGACCTTTCGCAAGTGTCCGTGCAACGATCGAAAATACAAGTGCAAGGAAGATCATCTTTATTACACCTCCGAACATCATTACAATGTACATAATGACAATAGCCACATAGAACGCCGGCACTGCGGATGCAAGCTGATCATTGTTAAACCCATCATAGAATAATTTGTCGAGATCCATCGTTGAATATTCATACGTCTGTCCGCCGTTTATCATTCCCATAACTACATTCTCTTTGCCAAATGCAATATACACGCCATTTGTCTTGATATCATCAAGTGTAATTCTGTCATAATCCGTATTCATATATATCGTTGCATTTCCAATATCCAGTGACATCTCTGATTCTGCCGTAAGCTTACCATCCTCGATTACAAACTGCGGAACCTTATTCGTGATCAGGTTATTTAACCCTCCCACATGCATGATAAAGGTAATGACACCGATTCCAAACTCGATAAAGGTCAGGATAAAAGCAATCAGAATCATAAATCCTGCCGTCTTGCTCGCTTTTAACTTCGTCAGATGCTTATAATTTTTCGGGCTGGATACTGCGATGGCTAACTGATCGACCATCGTTACTTTTGAATATTCTTCGTCCATTAGATAATCTCCATTTTTTTCATAGCTTTATAGATTCCGTCTTCTCTGACATCATCCGCTACAAGACGGACTTTCTTCTTCAGATACTCCGGACCTTTTTTCATTATAATACTATTTGGCACATATGCCAACATCGGTTCATCATTACTTCCGTCTCCAAACGCATAGGCATTTTCTAATGGCAGGTCAAAATAATCAAGCAGATACCGGATACCGGTTGCCTTCGTATATCCCTTTGGTACGACCTCACAAAAATTTCCCTCTCTCTGGATATACATATAATCTTTTTCCAGATATGTCTTAAACTCTTCCAGATACGGAGTGTCAGCATCATACCATGCACAAAATTTATCAAAGATATGATCATTTGCCGGATCATCATTCTCCATATAGGTGCTGGTCGCTTTAAAATAACTGATCAGTTCTTTTAAATGCTCATTATCGGAAAAAGCAGAGCTGGTAAATACCTTGTCCGCGTGTTCAAATACGGCATCCATTCTATATTCCTTACATTTCTGAACAACGCCTGCACAGACCACATATGGTGTATCATGATGAAACAATGTCTCTCCATTATAAACAATATGCGTTCCACAGCCGCAGACAAAGCCATCAAAGCCTGCGCTTCTGATCTCTTCTGTCACATTGCAGAATACTCTTCCCGTATTGATAAATGCCAGGTGCCCGTTCTCTCTTGCCTTTTGTATTGCCTCTTTTGCACTGTCCGGAAAATACCGTTTTCCATCATCCGTGATCAGAGTTCCGTCGATATCAAAAAAGAGAATCTTTCTTGTCTTATTCATATCTATTTCCTCCGTTTATTATCGCATAAGAACAAAAACGCTCCACGCAGTATGAATACATTCAGGGTTCTATGACCTTTGCATCATAAAACCCTGAACCTTCGTTTATACTATGCAATTTTTATAACTGCTTCATCAGGTCAATCATCTCAAGTGCGCCCATTGCACAATCGTAACCCTTGTTACCTGCCTTTGTTCCGGCACGCTCGATTGCCTGCTCAATATTCTCTGTTGTTACAACACCGAACATAACAGGAATACCGGATTCAAGTGAAACAGATGCGATTCCCTTGGACACTTCATTACATACATAATCATAATGACTGGTTGCTCCACGGATAACTGCTCCAAGGCAGATCACTGCATCATATTTTCCTGACATCGCCATCTTCTTGGCTACAACCGGAATCTCAAATGCTCCCGGGACCCATGCAACAGATATGTCATCCGGATTTACGCTGTGACGTAATAATGCATCCTCTGCACCGCTTACCAGTTTTGATACGATAAATTCATTAAATCTTGCTGCTACAATACCGATCTTGGCACCATTTGCTACGATCATTCCTTCAATCTTCTTCATTTTATTATCCTCCTGTTATTGATTCGATCTCAATATTTACAATTGCTTATTCTCTGTTACCACTAAATCATTATGCATATAATTCCCAGTCCATATGGCTTTACAGATCAAGTATATGACCCATCTTTTCTTTCTTTGTCTTCAGATAAAATGCATCAAATTTGCCCGGCTGCATCTGGATCGGTACTCGTTCCACAATCTCAAGATTGTATCCTGACAAACCATATACCTTTAATGGATTGTTCGTAAGCAGTCTCATCTTTCTGACACCAAGGTCTACTAAGATCTGTGTTCCAATCGTGTAATCTCTTGCATCCTCAGGGAAGCCAAGCTTCAGATTTGCCTCTACGGTATCTAAACCCTGATCCTGTAACTGATATGCTTTGATCTTATTGATCAGACCAATCCCACGTCCTTCCTGTCTCATGTACAGAAGCACGCCTCTGCCTTCCTTTGCGATCATCTTCATCGCTGCATCATACTGCTGGCCACAGTCACAACGGGCTGAACCAAGTGCATCTCCGGTCAGACATTCGGAATGAACTCTGCATAATACCGGCTCGCCATCCGTGATATCACCCTTTACCAGTGCCACATGATGCTCGCCATTTAATTTATTGATATATCCATAGATCGTGAACTCCCCATATCTGGTTGGCATCTTTGCCTTTGCTACACATTCTACAAATACTTCATGTTCCTTACGATACTGAACTAACTTTTCGATCGTGGAGATCTTCAGGTTGTGCTCCTTGGCAAATGCAAGCAGATCATCTTTTCTTGCCATTGTACCATCATCCTTCATGATCTCACAGCACAGACCACATGGCTTCAAGCCTGCAAGTCTGCACAGATCAACCGTTGCCTCTGTATGTCCGCCTCGTTCAATCACTCCGCCCGGAACAGCACGTAATGGGAACATATGACCCGGTCTGCGGAAATCCTCCGGCTTTGCAGCTTCTTCTACGAACTTTCTGGCTGTAATGCCACGCTCATACGCTGAGATTCCGGTTGTAGTGCTTACATGATCAACAGAAACTGTAAATGCAGTACAATGATTATCTGTATTTGTGATGCACATCTGCGGAAGATTTAATTTCTCCACATAAGAATCATCCATCGGCATACAGATCAGACCTCTTGCATATTTTGCCATAAAGTTCACATTCTCCGTGGTCGCGAATTCAGATGCGCAAATGACATCTCCTTCGTTCTCTCTGTCTTCGTTATCGAGCATAACGACCACCTTACCGGCTGCCAGATCTACTAATACTTCTTCTATACTGTTTAATTCCATCTGTCTTTACCTCCATAGGAACATTTATTTTATAAGAATCCATTTTCTGCCAGAAAATTCATATCTACTTTTTTCCCTGCATCCGGTTCTTCTTTGTCTTTAAAATGGAGCAGCTTATCTACATATTTGCCAATCACATCGTTTTCCAGATTGACCACTGCTCCGGTCTGCCTGCGGATCAACGTTGTCTCCTCCGCCGTATGTGGGATGATCGAAACCTTGAAGCAGCGATCATCGACATAAGCAACCGTCAGGCTGATTCCATCGATCGTAATCGATCCCTTCTCGATGATATACTTTAATAGCTTTTTATCACATGTTATTGTCACCCAGATTGCATTTTCTTCTCTAGTGTACTCTGTGATCACCCCGGTTCCGTCGATATGTCCGGATACGATATGTCCACCAAATCTTCCATCTGCCGCCATCGCCCGTTCCAGATTTACCCTGCTGCCGGAGCTTAAGGTTCCGAGATTGCTTCTTCTTATCGTCTCTGCCATCACATCTGCCGTAAACAAATGCCCCGACATTCCTGTGATCGTCAGGCATACCCCATTGACAGCTATGCTGTCACCGATCTCGCTTCCCTGCAGAACCTTATCTGCCTCTACGGTCAGGCGACCGGATGATGTGCCTTTTTCTATCTTCTTAATCGTGCCTGTCTCTTCCACAATGCCTGTGAACATGACTGCCTCCTTTTCGGGGACGTTTTTTTGCAAACAGTCATTTCGTCACCCCATTGACTCTTGTTCCGTAAAACGCTTGCGCTCTATTTTCATGTAACGGTACTAAACTCACTGCCCTTTGCAGTTCGTTAAGGACCGACATGAAAAAAGGTTTACTACACAAGATCAATGGAGTAACAAACTGACTATTTACAAAAAAACTGTCAACCTAATTAATTAACAACTTACTCGCTGAATTACTTCTTTTAACATGTTAAGTTCCTATATAACTTAACATAAAAAAAGCCAGAGAACTATGTCTCCGGCGGGTTGTTTGTTATGAAATGTTGTTGCAGATTTCTTTAATATTTTTTCATACAACAGCATATTGTAAAACATTCAACTACACATTCCATCATGTCCGTATTCATGTTTTAATTTCAATTTGCTATTGAAATTCTCTCTGCATTCTTCTTTCATCCAGACTTTACTGTCGGCTTTGGATTCTCACCAAATCATGCCTTACGGCTCGCGGGCTCACATAGATTACTATGTATACCGCCGGTGGGGAAATGAGCCCCGCCCTGAAGACTTCAACATGGTTATATTGGCACAGTTTGTTATGTTTGTCAAGCTGTTATCTGAAAATACTGAAGCATAATATCTGCTCCAAACCTCTGAATGGAACCAAGCTCAAACGGATAGGATTCTGCCGGTGATTCTACTCCCACACCACCGACCGGCGTATAGCCTGCACTTCCACCAAAAATCTTCGGTGCTATATAGACATCGACCTCTTTTACAATGCCTGCTTTTAATGCACTTTCATTTAAAGTGCCTCCACCTTCAAGCAGAATTCCGTCTATATTTCTTGCTCCGAGCTGTTTCATCAGTTCCTGCAGATCCACATGACCATCCACACTCTCCGTCTCGATGATCTCAACACCTGCCCCGATCAGCTTCTGCTTCTTATCTGCCTGATCCTCTGACTGTATGGTTGCAAGAATCGTCGGTACTTTCGATGCTGTTCTAACGATCTGGGAATCCATTGAAATCCGAAGTCTGCTGTCGCAGATAATTCGAACCGGATTTCTTCCTCCCTCTATCCTGCAGGTAAGCGACGGATCATCTTTTATCACCGTCTCGCTTCCGACCATGATACCTGTAAGTGCATTTCTCTGCTCCATTACATGGGCTCTTGCTTCTTCGCCGGTGATCCATTTACTCTTTCCACTGTATGTTGCAATCTTCCCATCCATAGTCATTGCATATTTCATTACGACATATGGTGTCTTATTTACAATATAATGGAAAAATACCGGATTCAGGCTGTCACATTCTTCTTTTAATACATGTGTGATAACTTCAATTCCTGCATCCCGTAGTATCTGATATCCCTTTCCAGATACAAGCGCATTCGGGTCATCTGATCCGACATAGACTCTGCTGATCTTATGCTCGATGATCGCATTCACGCACGGAGGCTGTTTGCCATAGTGGCAGCAGGGCTCCAGCGTCACATACATTTCCGCGCCCGCTGCGTCCTCTGTCAAATGTGCAAATGCATCCCTCTCCGCATGAAGCTCTCCGTATCTTCTGTGATATCCCTCACCAATAATCCGCCCATTCTTTACGATCACTGCTCCAACCAGCGGATTCGGATTTACCGCTCCGATTCCTTTTTTTGCCAATTCAATGGCTCTCCTCATATATGTTTCCTGCATACTGTCTAACCTCGTATTTCCTATCTGACAATTATCTGTTTCTTATATACTTCCTGTATATTTCTTGACAAATCCGTTTTACACTATTTATAATTTTACTATCTTATACTATTGGAGTTTAACATGTTTCAGAAATTTTATCCATCAGAATATTATACATCAACCTATGTCATTGATTTTGCCGAATATTATAAAAAGGGCTATCGCGGCATCTTATTTGACATCGACAATACCCTTGTTCCCCATAATGCTCCGGCAACAGAAGAAGCAATCAGACTTATCCAGAAGTTAAAAGAGATCGGATTTGGTATCTGTCTGGTATCCAATAACAAAGAGCCCAGAGTTGCGGAATTCAACAAGCCTTTGGATGTAAAGTACATCTATAAAGCCGGAAAGCCAAAACGCACCGGTTACCAGAAGGCCATGCAGCTTCTTGGTACTGATACAGCAAATACCCTCTTTGTCGGCGATCAGTTGTTTACAGATCTCTGGGGCGCAAATAACACCGGTATCACTTCACTGTTAGTGATGCCCATCGACAAAAAAGAAGAGATCCAAATTGTCCTGAAGCGGATCCCTGAAAAATGGATTTTGCATTCCTACCTGAAAAAACATCAGATTGTACGGTAAATCAGGCAGGCATGTTCCATAAAAATAGTATCAGTTCTCATTTTTCTAACAATAAAGAGGTATACATTTCAGATCTAAGTTTTTCATCTGGAATGTATACCTCTTTTTATTTGCTCTTATTGTCTAAGCTTTTATACTAAACTAACATATCCATATTCAGACGTTTGATTACCTGGAAGGATTTTGCACGAAGCTCTTCTGCATCAAACTGTGACAGCATGGTATCTTTGTCCCACTTTGTCTTCATCAGTGCATTTAACAGATCTTCGATATACGCCTTTACATATTTTACATTTTCTTCCGACTTGTCTTTCAGAAGAACTACGATGTTATCAATTGCTTCAATCACACCGGACTCCTGCTGCTTTACAGGTGCCTGACCTGATTCATCAGATAACTCGATAACCTTACCTGTCTTGGTAATGATTACCTTCTTATTCGGAGAGCTTGCAGCCTTTGAAGTTCCCTTCTTGTCAAGCATTCTGTGAATTACTTTTACAAGACATGCAACAGCATAAGTTGCTTCTTCTGCAGTTGGCTTCTCAAGCCCCTTGTCATTATGCTGATTCCATAACCACTCAGACTTACACAACATTTCTTCTACAGATGCATCACGTAGTAATCTTGCAAGGTCTGCATCAGCCGCTGAGCTTTTGTTCTTTCCGAAGAAACCACCACCGGATGTCTGTGTCTCCTGACCGTACTTTGCAGGCAATACAATCTTTGCATAAGTTTCCTGTAAATACTTCTTTGCTGTATTCAGATCATATCCTGAGCTGATGATCTGCAGCTTACCACCGCCAAGTCCATTAACGATCATATCTTCAGCAGCCATAAATAACAGGTGCTTCTGTCTGTCGTCGATCATCTTCTTGATCTCGTAGTTGGTCTTGCTCTTCTCAAGGATTGAATTCTTACGAACCTTAAATGCCTTGATCTTTTCCTTTACACTGAAGAACTGCTTCAGAAGATTTGGATTTGCATTTACATAATTATTGATCCATGTTAATTCAATGTACTGATGCTCGATCTTATTTGAAATCTCATATACATTGTATCCGTCAAATACAACATTTAATGTTGTATAGAGAAGTTCAAGCATCTCATACTTTTCTTCCCATGAACGTGTTGACATATCCTGATTTACGATTGCCTTGATACCACATTCGTAGAATACAAGGTTATATTCATACAGACCTTCAAAGATATTTGTCTTGCCATTCAACTGAGAACCGGTTCCAAGTGTCTGAAGATTCTTCTTCATCTCCGGTTCATCCTCGATATATTTGTATACCTTCTTGATAAATCCTGAAACCTCAGCAAGAAGAGTATCGATCCTCTTGTTGTAAATCTCCTGCTTGGAGATAGCAGATACAACGCTTCTGGACAGTACACTTGTACTCTGTGCACTGTTACAGTTACGAATCAGCTCCTTGAAATTCTCATATACCGCAAGATTGTCAATTGGAATGTATTCTGCATTTAATCCGTAGAATTCAAATGCTTTTCCATAATTCTTGTCATTGATATATGCATTAAACAAGCCAATGCTGAACTGAATCTTATAATCATTTCCAACATGTGGATCTTCCACTACATAGTCAAAGAGAACTTCCAGATTGTTGATGTATGCATCTGATTTTGCTGATGAAAGTGGGAGTCCCATCTCCATTACAACATTGATCAGATCCAGATATCCCATCACTGCCTTATCAAAGTTCTTTGGTCTGTCGTCATCCTCTAAGATCTGATAACTTACATTGATAAGTAATGGTGCGATACGCTCGCCGATCAGCCGCATAGCCTCCGGGAACTTCTCTGTCTGATACAGATAGATCAACCAGATGCTGTATCTGTAAATACCAGTTGCACTGATAGGTGCATCGATGTCTGATGGATCAATATCACCATAAATAAATTTAAATAATGGCTCTATCCACTCTTCAATCTCATAACGTCCGGTTGCCTTAATATTAAAATCAACGAATTCAGCAAGCTCATATAACTTTGTACACTGAGCCTTTACTTCATCATCAACCATCATGGATGATAAATCAAAATTACTGTCTTTCAGATAATCAATAACAAGTGCATAAAAACCGTCCTCAACCTGCTCGTTCAAAAATCTGATCAGTAATCCTTTGTTATTGGATGCTGCTATGGATAGAACATTATTATCATTGTCTGATGCAATGTTAGCTGGTAGCATATTCTATTCCTCCTTTTTTGTCTATTCTTTGTATGCTTTCGATAAAATTTCCTTCATATTTATAACTATATCACAAAACATTTTACTCTTCAATCAGTTTTTGGTAATTTCTACAAATCGTCATTGTGCATAATTGCTGAAAATACAAATCCTATGAATTGAAAATCGTTTTGTCAGTATTTACTAATCAAGTCCTGCCATATGAAGGATTGCCATCGCATTTGTCGTTGTACATCTGCCATCCTTCTTCTTATAATCAAACTTTAACTGATCACCTTCATAGTACTCCTCAAAATGATAATTTGCTGCCGGCACTCCGCTCTCACTCTTCAGCTCACACAGTTCAAAATCGTGCGTAGATACAAGTGTCATGGAATGATCATCCGACAGCTTTCGGATCACCTGGGTTGCTCCTACAATACGGTCTGCCGAATTTGTACCTTTAAATATCTCATCGATCAGACATAACATCGGCATTTCATTCTTCTTATATTCAACCATCGACTTGATCCGGAGTATCTCTGCATAAAAGGTTGATATACCATTACTGACATCATCCGTCACGCGCATGGATGTAAATATCTTCATGTAATCTGCATGCATTTTCTCTGCGCATACCGGAGCTCCGGCATATGCAAGGATCAGGTTGATGCCAAGGGTTCGTAAAAATGTTGTCTTGCCGGACATGTTAGAACCGGTAATGATCGTAGCTCCCCCTTTAAAGGCTGCATCATTTGGAACTACCTTCGACGGATTGATCAACGGGTGACGCAAATTTTCTGCTGATACTTCTACTTTCTCATGTCTTGTCACCTCCGGATAGGACACCTCTCTGGTACGGGCAAGTACTGCAAAGGATAACAATTCCTCCATTCTTGAAATCGCATGGATCCAGTCCTTCACCTGACTGCCATACTGGTCTCTCCACTTATCCATCATAATTCCAAGATGAAAATCCCATAAAAACAATCCACATAATACCTGATGTACGATTGGATTATAACGGATATTGAATGCTGCGCTGATACGCTCCAGCTTCTTTACAGCATTCAGTGCTCCGGAATCTGTAGAGATTGTATTCTTGATATCATTCAACAACTCTGAATCAAATGTTTCACCGGAGACCAGTTCAAACATCCGGATATAGTCATTGATCACATATCCAAATGAGATCATCGGCATAACCGCCTGTCCTGCAACACCTGATGTGATCCATGCAAACAGCAAAACTACAAAAAAGGAGATCAGGGAATATCCCAGATTGACTTTTCCCATAATACCCAGAATCAGAAGCACGATCGTTATCAACGGAAGCAGAAAACGAAGCACTTGGAAAATCTCCGGTATATGATCATCACTGGTACAATAGGCAACAAATTCATCGGATGAATATTTTTTCTTCTTTCCGGTTTCTGACTTCACACACAATGTCTCAAAGTCCATGGAGAAGTCATGCTTCTCTGCAAGCTCCTGTATCGCGATCTGACGTTTCGTTCTGTCCTCTGCCGCAAATTCAGGCTGTCTTAACGTTTCAGCAAGCATCTGCCTGCCATCCTCTGTTCCTGCCACACAGATAAACTGATAGATGGAATTCTTTCCCATAATATCCAGATCCTTTGCTACAAGATCATCATCGGTCAGATACTCGGAGCCATCTTCTGCGAACTCCTTCCAACTATCATCATAACGTTTCATATACCGCTCATATACGATCACCTTTGCTTTCGTATATTCCAGTTCCTCATTCAGCTTACCATGCCGGAACACCAGCAGTACAAAAATAACGACAGCCACGATACCTACTGCAAGAAACGGTATATTGGAATCATATAGTCCGACGATCAGTCCGCCCAGCATCACAAGGAACATCAGGAACCGGATTGTACCAATATTGGAATAACTATGTTCCAGCTCCTTCTGTCTCTTTTTTAAATCTTCTAACTCTGTCTTAAATCGACCCATTTTTCTTCCCCCTCTGATCTCTGCTATTTTTATTTGTTCTTAATTTTATCTTCATATATGTCCTTTCAATCCTCTTCCAGGAAAATCCTCACGCTGATCAATATACGATCATATATCTTTCAAAACTATAGCATACTTCATCTTATCAGGCAAATGTTAAAAGTTCGTGAAATCTGCCTGCATTCCCTTTTTGTTTATCATTGTTTTCTTGCTTTTTCCGTGTATACATATTAAAATTATGGAAACGTTATTTATAACGACTTTACATCATATATAAAGGAGATTATGTATTATGGGAAAAGGTAAATTATTCAAAGCCGCTGCTACGATCGCTGCGATCGGCGGTGTTTGCTATGTATTCCGGGATAAGATTAAAAATTCTACTGTATACCAGTCATTGGATATGGATGACAAGGTAGAGAAAGTAAAAAATACGATTAAAGAAAAAATGCCTGCAAAGGAAGAACCGGAGCGTAATTATTTCTCTTTAGATGATGCTCCTGTGGAAGGAACAATCGATCAGCAGTCAGAAAACACCTCTGACATTTCGGCAGATAATGCCAAACCGGAGGAAACAGAACATTCCACTGAAGAAGCAGCCACTGTTACAGAAGAAATTGAAAGCCCGATTCTTTATGAAAATGAAGGCTTATCCGATGTATCAGAGGATCTCGATGTGATCGAAGAACAGGACAAACTGGATGTATAAGCACATCACCAAATGATTGCTTTGCAGTATAGCTATTAAAAAACGGGGCAGACCCAGTAACACTCCACTGTGTTATCCTATCTGTCCCGTTTTTTCTTTTGTATATATGGCAATATTGTATCCAGGATCTTCTCATCATGAAAATCATGCTCAAATATTGCACCATTTGCATTTGAAATGATCAGCTTGTACACATCCCGCGGCGGCATCCATGGCAGTATTTTCTTTGTTTCCTTATGTCTGGAAACCACATCGATATCCCGCAGCACAATGATATCCGTCCGGAATGGGGTCCAGATTACCAGATATTTTCTGGTCACATAACAATTTCCTGTTTCATAAACCAGTGCATCATGCAACTGACGGTTAATATCTCCTGTTAACAGCTTCTTGTCACGATATCCTTTCATCTGACGGATCTGTGGATGCTTCCATGGATAAAACCAGTATACAATTCCCTCAATGATCGATAATATAATCACTGCAAATGCAATGATCAACGCAGCCTTTACGATCATATAAAATGTCTTTGGATAATCCACCTCACTGATCAGATAATCGTATGTGATAGTCTCTAACTGCTGCTGTTCGATTCCTACACTCTCCGCACATTCTGACAATATATAATTATATGCCGCAGGATCCTTCTTCAACTGTCCCTGCACCAGATAATCACAGATGATCGTCTCATCACTGTCAAGCAGAACAACCATAAATTTACCATTTACCCAGACATAATAATAACCGCCTACCCGTTCTCCATCTATCTCATAATCGTATCCCATATAGGTCAGCTTCTGAAACCGCATTTCTACATTAGTGGTGCCTGCATCATATAAGACTCCTAATTGCTGCGGATCATCCACATGATAAAAATCCAGATTATTCAACAGATGAAAATGCCGCATACCGCCAACGATCAGCAACATGATCACGATCGTAGGCAGTAATGACATTCCTGTATTCTTTAATAATAATATATTTAACTTCTTGTTCTCTAGCATTTCGTTTTAAAAATGGCTTCCGCCACCACCGTGGCTGCCGCCTCCTCCACCGCTGCTGCCGCCTCCGCCGCTGCTGGATGATTCGATCTTAACACTGGTAACTTCCTTGCGGACAAATATATCCCTTCTGTCCAGTACCTGCGCATTTCCATTTACATATGTATTCAGATTAGTTGTCGTTTCGCCTGCCTTCTTTGACATATTCGTTATAAAGAATATAGCTCCACAGATCAACACCAGAATCACAATATAAAATGGGGGAATCTTCAGGCCGCCACCACTGGAGCTCTTCATACACTGTACCGCCCCCTGGATCATAGTTGCAAACCCCTTCTCTGCATCCTCTCTCAGGTACTTGCCACCTTTCTCTGTTAGGCTGGATGCTTTGGAATCACTGATCCTTGCTCTGACTCTTGTTCCTGTTGTGCTCATCCATACATCACCAGCTTCATAATTTGCAGCTATAATGATGCTGTCGCTTGGTACATAGCCATCGCTGGTGCTCCGGTTACTTTGTGGGTTGTATTCCCAGTTTTCCCAACCAAAGCGTTCCTGCTCACTGAAGCTCTTGGCAACTGTCTTGATTGCCTCAAATTCTTCATAATAAGTATCGTCCATATAAGTACCGAACATACTCTGTGCCTGTGCATTATCGATCGTCATTACAACGATATCCATGCCTGTTTTGTCTTCCCATTTTGCAATCTTTTTTTCCAGTGACTGTTCCTCATTGCCTGTCAGTTTATCTGCATAATCAAACACACGCTGATCTGTCCTGCATTCCGTATTACTCCGTGCATCATGCTTCAGATTGCTGTTTGAAACGATCAGTCCCATGATCATAAATACAATACCGATCGCAAATAATATAAGAACTGTTATCCTGAATTTTTTCATTTACAACACCTCCAGAAGCATAGCAATTCCACTGGCACAAGCCGCAACCGATGCAGCAAATGCTGCTGTCAGTCCGATTGCACGGCTGACACTTCTTGGCGGAGTTCCAACACACTTTCCAGTCTGGCCATTTACATAAAACATATAATTCTGTCCTTGATACCGATATTCATAAATCCACACCGGCATCAAAGCAAATTTATTTCCAAGCAACTGATTATTGGCATTCATGTTTTTAGTCAACAACGAATTATATCCACTGGCTTCACTTTTTGCCCACTCCATGGATGTATCGTTGATCTTTTTAACCGCACGTCCGGATAACTGATCTGGGGTATAATTATAAACCTCTGCCTCAAAGCCTGACATGAACTTATTATCATGCTTTAACAGCGCATCATATCCATAAGGCTCCATCAGGTCCATAATTCCATCCGGCATCTCGACTGATGCATCAACCGGAATTCCGTTGTATTTGATATGCAATTTCCGGTATACATCAAAATAAGATGTCTCCGTGTATCTCCTGTCTCCGGATGTCCATGTCCGCACCTTCGTACCAATTGCGGTATAATCAACATTGGAATCAAAATCATATATCCAGAATGGAACATATACTCCCCGAAGCTTTTCCAGTGTCTTTGTCGATAAAAAGTCCGCTGGCAGGAATAACTTTTTTCCAAATTCTTCCTTTAGCTTCTCTTCTGCCAGATGTTTTGAAAACTTAAATGGCAGGATCATATCCGGTCCATACGGATACACCACAAAGTCATCTCTGATCAGAAATGTACCACAGGCTGGACATTTTCCTGCTGAACCATATTCATTCCGATATGTGATCTGTGATCCGCAGGACGGACAGATCATCGGTGTCTCCGACGGTATACTCTGCTCACAGTCACTTCCACCACAGCTCAGGCATTTCATATGTCCACTTTGTGGATCAAATACAACATTTCCACCACAGTTTACACATTTATAAATCATACTGTTATCTTCTCCTGTTTTTACCCCTTTATAAGCGCTTTTGCGTTCATTATTTCGTGAGCATAACTCACTCAATGCATTCGAAAAATCGTCCTTACAAGCAAGCGATTTTTCACCATTATATCATATCTATGGTTTTTTCGTATATTGTTTTTGTATTTTTGTCACATTTGTCTTTCCCCGGAATACTCTATAGCATAAAGAAAATTGGAGGTATTTACCATGAGTGATTTATCAGCAACACAGTGCGGTTGTGGAAAAAATGGAATGTTTGGTTTTGGTGGAGGCAGCAGCTGCTCTTGCATCATCATCCTTCTTCTTCTCTTCTCCTGCTGCGGAAATGGTTTTGGAAATGACTGTGGCTGTGGCGGCGGAAGTAATGGCTGTGACTGCATCTGGATCATCCTGATTCTCCTTTGCTGCTGTGGTGGATGCGGCAATGGAAATGACTGCGGTTGTGGCTGTGGATGCTAACAGCAACCATTCCCTTTCATTTCAAAATGATGCGGGAACATATGAAATGCGATCAGTGACCATTTCACCAATATAACAAGCATGCTACCGGAATTGTCCCATGCCTTACCGCTGGCAGTTCCGGTTATTCTTGCAGCATCCATTTTCTGTTTATTATGCATAATTACACCTGACTATTCATAAATAACACTATGAAACTTATAACAGAAAACGGGTAACCGGCTAACCATCCGGAAACATCCGTATCACAGTACTCATAAGGAGGTTTCCATGAATCAGATTCCGCACTCCCATCCACTTGACAAATTAATATCGGATGACCGTCTGTTTCTTCTGGAAGCAATCCTACCCTTTGTGGAAGGACCTATGCGCATGCCACTCGTTATCTATCTGAAAATGATGGAACTCCAACAGATCATGCGTGTGATCAACAATCAGTCCTATATCCGTCAGTGTGATTTCAACCGTGATCTTCATAATCAAAATGATATTCTGGCATCGCTGGCCCAGTGTGGCTTTCCGGATATCGCCGATCAGATGAAAAATATGCAGCAGGCAATGAATATGATGCAGGTTATGAATGCCATGAACCGGACCGATTCTGAGTTTCCGGATTTTCAAAGCATTTTCCAGGCTTATGACCAAACCGTTCAAGCTGAACCGGATAACACATCTATATCCACAGATACAGAATATACAAATAATAATCCGTCCATACAGGGGAACAGAACAGATGAGAAAATTCACGATTCCTCCACACATGAAAACACGAAAAATACCAGTACGACTGATCAATCATTATCCCAACATAGCGACAATTCCATAGATCACATCATGCAGTTGTTACAGGAATACGACACGAACACCCGGTCTGCAACCTGACCGGTCATTATAGATTATAAATACATATAACCGGAATCAAAATAAATCCTATAAAACAGAAAGGACGATCCATTGCCATGAATCAATTTGAAAACGATCCCCGTCTGAAAAACCTTATGCCCCTGAAACGTCAGATTATTCTGGAACTTGCAAACGGTTCCCACAATGCTACTATGGAACAGATGTTTCCTCAGATCATGCAGTTAAACCGGGAGCTTCAAAAACGTAATCTTTCTTTCTCAAAAGAGGAATCCAATCTCATCATGGATATTATGATGGAACAGGCTTCCCCTGCTGAACGCCAGAAGATCGCCATGTTTCGTAATTTCCTGTAAAATATAAATAAGCAGCTTTGCCTGCCTTGCAGGCTCACTGCTTATTTTGTATTTATATTTATGAAATAATATGATTTCTACGTTCTTCGAACTCCCGAAATCATCCCACAACATGCGCATTCCGAGCATCCGCTCTACATGCTTATGTTGTTTTTTCCGTCAAATAAATAAGCAGCTTTGCCTGCCTTGCAGGCACACTGCTTATTTGCTTGACAGATTTATTTCATCACAATGTTTACAATTCTTCCCGGTACATAAATTTCTTTTACGATATTGCCAGTCAGCTTGTCTGCGATAGCTTCTTTTGCCTTTGCAATAACATCATCCTTTGGATCAGCCTTATTGATTGAAAGAGTTGCTTTCATCTTACCATTGATCTGGACTGCAATCTCTACTGTAGACTCAACAGTCTTTGCCTCATCAAATGTTGGCCATGATGCCTGATAAAGATATCCATCGTAACCAAGAATACTCCACATTTCCTCTGTGATATGTGGTGCAACCGGATTCAATAATGTAAGGAGTGTCTTCATCTCACCCTTTGTCACTGCATTCTTCTTATAGAAATCATTTACAAGTGCCATCATAGCAGCAATAGCTGTATTATACTTCAGATTCTCAAAGTCAGTTGAAACCTTCTTGATCGTCTGATGCATCTTTGTCTCCATATCCTTAGAGTAAGCATCACCATCTACTACGATATCCTGCAGTTTCCATACTCTCTCAAGGAAACGACGACATCCCTTTACACCATCATCTGACCATGATGCAGCAAGATCAAAGGCTCCAATGAACATCTCATATGTTCTTAATGTATCTGCACCATATGCATTTACAATATCATCCGGATTTACAACATTTCCTCTGGACTTACTCATCTTCTCGCCATTCTCACCAAGGATCATACCATGGGAAGTACGCTTCTGATATGGTTCCGGTGTAGGAACAACGCCCTGATCATACAGGAATTTATGCCAGAATCTGGAATAAAGCAGATGAAGTGTTGTATGCTCCATACCACCATTGTACCAGTCAACCGGCAGCCAGTATTTTAATGCTTCCTTGCTTGCAAGTGCCTCTGTATTCTTTGGATCCGTGTATCTCAAGAAATACCACGATGAACCAGCCCACTGAGGCATGGTATCTGTCTCACGCTTTGCAGGACCTCCACAACATGGGCACTTCACATTTACCCAATCCGTCATAGCTGCAAGTGGAGATTCTCCATTATCCGTCGGCATATAGCTCTCTACCTCCGGAAGCATCAGCGGAAGTTCACTTTCATCAAGAGGTACATAGCCACATTTATCACAATGAATGATCGGAATTGGCTCGCCCCAGTATCTCTGACGGGAGAAAACCCAGTCACGGAGCTTATAATTAACTTTTGCCTTACCGATTTTCTTTTCTTCCAGGAACTCGATCATCTTCTCTTTTGCATCTTTTACCTGTAAACCATTTAAGAAGCCGGAATTGATCAGAACACCTGTTGCAACATCTGTAAATGCTGCTTCATTGATATCTACTTCTTCTCCATCCTTTGCTACAACCTGAATCAGCGGCAGATTGAATTTCTTTGCAAATTCCCAGTCTCTTTCGTCATGTGCAGGAACCGCCATGATCGCACCTGTACCATATGACATCAGTACATAATCGGATACCCAGATCGGGATCTCTTTCTCATTTACAGGATTGATTGCTACCAGACCATCAATAGCTACACCGGTCTTATCCTTTGCAAGCTCAGAACGCTCAAAATCAGACTTTCTGGCAGCCTGCTCTCTGTAGCTTTCGATCTCAGACCAGTTCTTGATCTCATCTTTATATTTATCAAGCAATGGATGCTCCGGTGATACAACCATATAGGTTGCTCCAAATAATGTATCACATCTGGTTGTGTAGATACGAAGCTTATCTTCTTTTCCTTTGATCTGGAAATCCACTTCTGCACCTGTAGAACGTCCGATCCAGTTCTTCTGTGATACCTTCACACGCTCAATATAATCAACAGTATCGAGACCTTCGATCAGCTTATCTGCATATTCTGTGATCTTTAACATCCATTCAGATTTGACCTTACGGACAACCGGTGCACCACAACGCTCACAGACACCATTTACAACTTCCTCATTTGCAAGACCAACCTTACAGGATGTACACCAGTTGATCGGCATTTCTTTCTTATATGCCAGACCTGCCTTGAATAACTTCAGGAAGATCCACTGTGTCCATTTGTAATATTCCGGATCCGTTGTATTGATCTCACGATCCCAGTCAAATGAATATCCAAGGGAATGAAGCTGTGCCTTAAATCTTGCTACGTTATTCTTTGTTACTTCCTTTGGATGGATCTTGTTCTTGATCGCATAATTCTCGGTCGGAAGTCCAAATGCATCCCAACCCATTGGATAAAGAACATTATAGCCCTGCATTCTTCTCTTTCTGGCTACAATATCGAGTGCTGTATATGGCCTTGGATGACCAACATGAAGTCCCTGTCCGGATGGATATGGGAACTCAACTAATGCGTAATATTTTGGTTTACTGTAATCATCTGTTGCAGCAAAAGCCTTGTTATCATCCCAGACCTTCTGCCACTTCTTCTCAACAACTTTATGATTATATGCTGTTGCCATGTCATTTCCTCCTGAAAAATGTTTGTAAAGTGTAATAGGAGCCTAATCATATATGACCAGCTCCTACTATCTCTCTTATATTCTGATCGAATTAAACTCTTGAAAGATACTCGCCTGTACGTGTATCGATCTTGATCGTATCTCCTTCATTTACAAATAAAGGAACATAGAGTGTTGCTCCTGTCTCAACTACACAAGGCTTTGTAGCACCTGTAGCTGTATCACCCTTTACACCAGGCTCGCACTCTGTGATCAGTAATTCTACAAATAATGGTGGCTCTACACCAAATACAGAACCATTATGGGAAACAAGCTTACAGATCTCGTTCTCCTTAACGAACTTTAATGCATCTCCGATTGCTGCTTTATTCAATGGAATCTGATCGTATGTCTCCGGATCCATGAAGTAGTAAAGATCACCATCATTGTACAGATACTGCATATCTTTTCTTTCGATATGAGCCTTCTCGCACTTCTCTGTTGGACGGAATGTCTTTTCTACAACACCACCACTCTTGATATTCTTAAGCTTTGTTCTTACAAATGCAGCACCTTTACCAGGCTTTACATGCTGGAACTCTATAATCTGATAAATATTTCCTTCAAATTCAATCGTAACACCATTTCTGAAATCACCTGCTGAGATCATCTCTGCCATAATTTTCTTTTCCTCCTTAAGATATGAACTTCTTGTGACATTTTATAATATTCTACAGAATATTTCAACTACTTTTTACCAATTCACGGATTCCCGGACGATTGGTGGCCGTGATATGTCTCTTTCATAAGTCGCTTACGCTCTATTATTTTAAAAACAAAACATTGCGTATTAGTTTTTGCTTTTAATTAAGTACATAGTTTATACTATATTTTGCTTATTATTTCTTCCACTATATGCTCAGGAGTCAATTCTGTGACAGGGATTGTCAGATCTGCCGCACGTTCATATAACGGGGTGCGGTAGGTTAAGAGATCTCGTACCTTTTGTTCCGGATTGCCGCCTGCCAGAAGTGGTCTGGTGTTGTCACCGGATAATCGTGATATGACTTCTTCCGGAGTGATCTGTAAATAAACGACTGTTCCAAGAGTTGCAAGCTCTACAGCATTCTCCTCTCGAAGCGGAAGTCCTCCGCCGGTCGAAAGTACCGCGTGTGTCAATGACGTATTTAATTCTTTTAATGTATCTGTCTCCAATTGTCTGAAATATGCTTCGCCCTTTTTACTGAATAATTCTGCGATCGTACAGCCACATTTTTCTTCTATATACTGGTCAGTATCTATAAATGTATATCCATATTTTTCAGATAAAAGCTGTCCAACTGTTGTCTTTCCGGATCCCATAAATCCTGTCAAAATAATATTATCCCGTGTTTTTTTCAACAGTTTCTGATAGATCATATCTGCTGTTTTCTCATCCACCGATATATCATTCCACAGTTCATATGCAATTATTCCTTGATATAACAGCATCTTCAGACCATTATAACTCTTTGCTCCTGCCTGTCTGCACAAAGACATAAATCTGGTACAGAATGGTTTATAGATCAGATCAATTCCCACTGATACCATCTGGTAAAATGCCGGATCTTCAATTATTACCTCATCACTATGCGGATACAGACCCTTTGAAGTTGACTGGAATACAATATATTTTTTCTCCGGAAGTTTGTGATAGTCTTGAATGCTCATAGCAGTCATATTCTGCTTTCCAAAGAAATCATTCATATGATCTGCGATTGCCTGTGCTTTCGATACCGTACGGTTTAAGATATATACATGTCCTGCTCCATTTGCCCCACACATATAGGCTACAGCCTTTGCAGCTCCGCCGGCTCCTAAAATAATGACATCATGCGCATCAAGTTCTACTCCATAAGATCTCACCTCACGAAGAAGCCCCAGCATATCCGTATTATAGCCTTTATATCCATTTTCTGTCCGCACCAGGGTATTAGCAGCACCGATCGCCTGTGCCCCTTCATCCAGCTCTGACAAATATTTCATAACCTCATTCTTATGCGGTACAGTCACATTTAAGCCCAGAATATTCAGTGCATAAGCTCCTTTCACTGCCTCTCCAAGGTCTTCTGCTTTTGTGTGAAATGGTACATACACATTATTTAGTCCAAGTGTTTCACTTAATGTATTGTGGATCAGCGGCGACATTGTATGCTCTACCGGATCTCCTAACAGACCAAGCGTTCTTGTCTTTCCATCTATCATCATTTACCTCTTCTCCTTATGATCTGTCTTAACCAAAATGGCTTATTTTTTTCTCTTTCTTCCGCTCATATACATATGTCCTCTCACCGCATTATGTAATAAAAAGGAAACATTAACATAGTAGCATCTTCTGTTTGTTCTTACAAGAATTATTCCAAATATACAGAAATAAGGCGGACATTACTGCCCGCCTTGTAATATATAAGATTGTTTGTCAATTCTTATATTTGTTAAGCCAATACAAATTTTTTCGTATAAGCTACATCATTTGCTGCAACCTGAATTGCACTATCTGATTGTGTCAGATTGAACAATGGATCAGATGCTTTTACCTTGATCATTGTATAGATCGGTTTTGTCTTACCATTGTAGTATACTTCTACAACTATGTAGGTGTAGTTTCCACCATATGGTGCGAACAGTTCATCTGTTGGCTTCAGGTTATTGGAATCTGTAAACTTATCCTTAATCTGTATCTTCTTTGTCGATGCACTATCTTCCACAATGCCTGCTTTTTCCTTATCGGATGCCGGTGTATTCCAGATCATACGATCTGTACCCTCTGCATATGCTGGACGATTGTTTGCCATATCTGTATCATCATAATCCAGATCATAGTATACGTTAATTGCATCCACTGTTACATCATTTGGAACATTGATCTTGAAGTCGAATTCCGGTGATGTTGTCTTATCTGCTACTTCATCCAAATATACGGTCTTACCAATTGACTCAGATATCTCTTCGTCCTTTGCCATTTCTTTCTTGAAATCTGTATCAGGATCATAAACATATAATGTAGGTTTTTCCTTTACTGCTTCTGCACTGTTTACAATAACGTTGATGAAGAGCTTTCTTTCATCATTATTTCTTGTTGTAGGACCTGTAACCGATCCATGACCGGCTCCACAGTATGTAATTGCTCCGTTACCATAAGATGTTGTGTAGATGTAGTAGTTCTCCATTCCATCATATGGATCTGCTGCATACAGGGATGATCTCTTCTTCGCATCACTTGAGTTGTTAGAACCTGCCAGTGTATACCATACAGTTACATCGCCTGCTTCCAGATCAAGTGCATATACCTGCTGATGTGTACCTGAAATATTCAGGGAATCACCAATCTTGTATGGATACAATGTGATCAGACCTTCATTTAACTGTTTTGCCTTTACAGTCTGTGAATTTGCTGACTGATCAGCTGTTGATGATGCTGACCATGCTGTCGCACTCTGGAAATCACTCTGTGCATATACATATGGTAAGGTGTATGTTGCACCACCGCCACCATTCTTATCATAGTACAAACTGGTCATTGACAATGCACTTACATACATTCCAATGTTTCCAACCTTGTTATAGCTGGATGCGATCTGTGTCATATTAGCATTAATACTGTTTACAAGACTCTTTCCTGCGATTGAATTATTTACATATGGTGTAAGATAATACAGGTCAGCGTCCTCCGACTTGTATGCCAGTGATGTATTCTTGTCTGAATACGTTGGCTTGCCGCCCTCCTGATAAATGTATCCTGAGGTTCCAGCCTTTGCTTCTGTCTTTGTAAAATATCCGGTATCTACACCGCCCCAGTCGTTGATATATGAATACTGGTCATATGTTACTGCATCCTGATAAATGTATCCGGACGTTCCTGCTGTAGCTTTCTTTTTATAGAATGTACGGGTATAATTTGCTGTTAAATCCATGTAAGCATTATCTTTTTCCCATCCATTCAACGGACCCTTCCAATCATGTGTTGTTCCATATGATTCCGGCTCATAAATATATCCATCTTCTGCCAAAGTTCCCTTTATCATTCCGGCTGGTGAACCAGATGAATTCTGCTTTGTATAGATATATCCATCTTCTGTCAATGTTCCCTTTACAAGGCCTTCCCGTGTAACACCTGTAACATATCCGTCATTTACGACCTCATATGTGTTGGCATTATTTGTAAGATCTACATGGAATCTGTTCATTCCAACAATATCAAGTAATGACTTTGTCAGATTAACAGCACCTGCATCTGCATACGGTGTCATTGTGTCATGGAAGAAGAATAAATCTCCACCATTTGATACATAATCCAGAATGTATTCACAAGTACGCTGCTTCAAGTCTACCTTGAATCCACCAAAAGAATCAGATGGACCAAGAACCAGAATTGAATACTGCTTCTTCATGAAATTTTTACCATAAGAACGTCTTAAATCTTTCTTATACACATCTAATGCATCTAATTCTTTATCCTTTGCATCTCTGTACTTCTCATACAGTTCTACAAATTCACTGCCGAACATTGTAGATGAAATCTTTCCGCTGGCAAATGTAATATCTGTATTTGTACTGTATACAGGCCAGAATACCATATAGTACTCACCGGTATCGATCGTATAATTAAGGAGATCGATCAGGTCACTGTTTGAAACAGATGACTTGAAACCACCAAGGAACGTATTATAAGTACCTCTTGCTCCATAATTTGTAGAACCTGTATATGTGCCCTGTAAGGACTGAATAGCACCCTTGATGTAGCTATCCAGGTCTTCTTTTGGCTTAACGGTCTCAGATACATATTTGTTATAAGCTGCCAAAGCAATTGTTGCATCTGTTGCATACTGCTTCTTGTTTCTACCTTCTACTGTACCGCCATTCTCCAGCTTATCTGCCTCTTCTACCCAAGTATCCAGACAGTCATATGTGTCTGCCTGATTATCCTTTGTTGTAAAAGCAGCTTTATCAGCTGAAGCTACTACCATATCAAGACTGATATCGTAATCCTCTGCTAAGGTATCTGCAAAATTTGAAAGATAATCATCATTACCCTTCTGTGAACCATAGAACAGATCTGTGTCATATGGAACGATACCAAAACGATTCTCATGACGTCCCAGACATTTATACTGTGCAACATCTGCTGTATCAAGTGCTGTCTGATTTGCATAGGTGTTATACTTCAGAATCTTATGTGCTGTCTGTGACTGAATATCAAAGTACAATGTATCTGTTGCTCCCCAGGATGTTGCTCCCTGTCCTTCTGACATGGTCTGAACCTGTAAAACATTGATATCACTGATTCCGTCTGTGTTGTTTACGATCTTGCAGATACCACGCTCTTCTGCAATGATATTATCCTTACTATCCATAATAAGGATCTGCCAGTATGCAGAACCGAAGAAATCCTGATCCAGTGCAATATTTACTGTCTTATTCTTTACTGCAGAACCGGATGTTCCTGTTGATGTATCTATATCACCTGTTACATAATAGTCAATCGTCTTATCATGATCAAACTGTGTATTCTTATTCTTGTCAATACAGATTGAATATTTATAACTCTTTTCCGATCCTGCTACAGAGAAGGTAAATGATAAATTGGTTGTCTTCAGATATGTGCTTGTAATACCCTCTGAATATTCAACCGGTGCACTTGTAACTGTAAGACGCGCTCTTGATGTAGACTGTTTAACAAGATTGTTAATCGCTGCATTTGTATCCTCTGAGAATACTGTTGCATACGACTTGATAGCCGTCTCATCTGTTGCATCCTTATACCATGTCTTCTGCTGTGCCTCTGAATCAAGCATTGTCTGCTTTTCAGCAATCTTATAAGTGTACAGTGTATCACCATACTGCTTATTTGAATTATCAATCTTCTGTGTATCGGTTGCATCTACGCCCCATAATACATTTGTTCCTTTGGATCTTCTGTTATTGATCACATTCAAAAGGTCATACATTCTGGATGATGGATCCAGATAGAAGTTCTTTCTTTCCAGCTTGCCTGCATTATACCAGTAGCCCTGACTCTTCTGCGCATCTGTAAGACCATTGCCGTCTGCATCTGTTCCATTTACCTTTTCAAATACCGAAGTCAGTTCATTGCCAACCATGATCGGTCTTCCAAGATTAACGTAAGATACAAGCTCATCATACTTATTCTTTGTCAGGTCATTACCATTTTCAACAACATATGTTGTCTTATACTTTGTTGAGCCAATCACCGGTGTTGCCATAAGCTCAGAACCTGTGATTGATCTTGTCATCTTGTAAGAACCGGTACCACCCATCTCCTTCAGAACACCTGTATGGTAATACATAACAAATGTAGGAATTGCGGATACTAACTGTTCTGCGCTTGGTCCGATATAAGCAAATACACTGGAATCGTATATCTTACTCAGATCTCTGTCCAGAGCGCTGATATCTCCACCGATATATACAAGGTCATATGTAGCAGCGATATCATCTGTCATACCGATCAGTGCCTCTGATGAAACCTGTGTAAGCTCAATATCTGAATATGAGATACCATCGATCGCATATGCAATCTTTGCCTTCGTCAGATCAAAATCATAATACTCACTGCCCGGTGAAAGCTCCTCCACTGCATAGCCCTCAGCTACATCCGATGGAACGGTATAATAATTACCATAGATTTTTTCTCCGTGTGTATTGGTACCATTTGTCCATGCACCGGATCCATTCTTAACCGATGAAGATCTTGCGAGTTCTTCATCAATTGGATAATCCGGCTGAATTTCCAGAACTCTGAATTTATTATCACTGCCTCTTCGGTATACACCGGCATTGATAATATCTGCGATCACCTTTGCTGATGGACTGTTGATAATAATCTTATCTGGATCACCTGATCCACCACCATTATTGTTTCCGGATCCAATACCGTCTCCGGCTTCACTGCTTGCGATTACATACACACCCTCTTCTACTGCTGAACATAACTTCTGGTATGCTGAATCACCGATCTCATCTTTATAATCACCTGATTCAATAAAGATAAAATCATACTCTGTAAAATCAATTACATTCGTTCCTGTAACTTTTGGCAACAGGACATCATTTTTATACTTTTTATACTGAGCATCTACATAAGCATATACCTGTTCTGATGTCTCAAAGATAAGATCATCTGTATATACATCTGTTGTATAGTTTGTCGGATCTGCTGTACACTTGTCTGCATATTCTTTATATTCATCGCAGTCATTTGTGTAGTCGTAAGCACCATCTTTGCTTTCTCCCTTTACAGAAACGATGAAATCATAGCCATTGCTTCCGATCACATAATCCTCGGTAATTGCATCCGGATTCGTTGCCGGATCAGAGCCATCGCCTGTGCCGGTGTTATCGCCTGTGCCGGAATTATCGCCTGTACCTGCATTATCACCTGTGCCGGTGTTATCGCCTGTGCCGGAATTATCGCCTGTGCCTGCGTTATCTCCTGTGCCGGAATTATCGCCTGTACCTGCGTTATCGCCTGTACCGGAATTATCTCCTGTGCCTGCGTTATCTCCTGTACCTGCGTTATCTCCTGTGCCGGAATTATCACCTGTACCGGAATTATCGCCTGTACCTGCGTTATCGCCTGTGCCTGCGTTATCGCCTGATGTATCAGAATCATCTCCATTGTCTTCATATGAAGATGGATCCACTGTTGCCTCCAAAAGAACACTGTAATCATAATCAGCATTTACTTTAGGAAATCCATATTCATATGTATAGATACCTGTCTCTTCATCATATGATCCATTTCCATCTTCACCGGTTGTAAGTTCACATGCCAGAACTGTACCATCTGTATTACCAGCCAGTTTGCTTGCTTCTCCCTTTGGAGTTACAACCAGATAAACAACAGAGCCTGCAAGATCTCCCTTAGACTTGATCGTACCGGTAATCTGCTTTGCAGCAACATCCTGGAAATAAGTCTTAGCAAGATCATTTGCTGTATACTTTGCTCCCTTTGAGCTGTCAACCGCATTTAACAGATCCTTACTCTGAATCTGATAGATATTTGCTCCACTTGGAACAAACTTATAACCCTTACCGGCATAAGCATCACTTGTAAAGTCGCTGTTTGGAGCTTTTACAACAGACTCCCACTTCTTTGTTTTACTATTATATACATAATTTTCTGCAGAGCACTGCGGTGCATCATTCTTTGATGCCAGTTCTGAGAACATACTGTTTGATGTACCGTCTGTGATCACCAGAACATTTGCATTATCAAATTTCCATTCATGTCTGGAACCTGATATACCCTGCGTATTTCCAGATATCTTTGCGTATGCAGAATCAACCTTATCGGTCTTATTATTTAAGAAGTTTTCCATCTTATCATCTGTATACCATTTATAATATCTGTTCTTGTTGATATAATCCTTTCCGCCTTCTGTTGCAGAACGTTCAGCAGTCAGAATGAAATCCGATATTGTCTTTGTGGTATTTGTCATTGGATCTGACTTGTTACCACTTGCTTCTTTATAAAGGACATTGAAGAAACCAGGTTCTACACAGAGAACATTATCTGTTCTTCCCTTTAATGTCTTTGTTACATATTTGTATGCCAGAGATCCCATACGATACTGGTCATTATTACCTGTGATCGTTTCAGGCTCTGCTGTACATAACGCATATCGATCAAAGATGATCGGATGCTTTCCTGCATATATATCCAACCAGTTATATAAGCTCTCGCTGATATCTGTACCGCCTGCAGCATAATCATTTGCTGTTGTTGCAACGATATAGATAAAATCCGCATTTGCAAGTATTTCCTGTGCCTCTGTACCCATGCCGTTCAGATCACTGACTGTTTTAGTCGTCAATTGAACTGCACCCGGTGCCATATCATCTTTAATATTCTTATAACCATTGAAAACTGCATATCTGAAGTATTCTCCATCATATACATATTTCCACAGATCAGATGTGCCTTTATATCCTGCTTCATCACTGATCTTTCCTGAGTAACCGGAAGCAGTCACAATCTCTGTCATTGATGTATCTGCTGTTGCATAAGATCCCAAACCATCCGGAAGGATCTGAACAATGTGATACTTATCCTCGCCTGTCTTCTTCAGACTGGAATCGTTTGAGTTAAGAATCGCCTGATCAATGTTTGAGCTGCCCACCAATGTTGAACTGCCACTTGTGTCCGCTTCACTTTTTTCAACAGGAGTTCCAGAATTAGCCAACGTAAAGTTTACGAATATAGCACATACTATAAGTGTAAATATTATCGCTACAGATGATAATACTACTTTTCTGTTCTTAAACACTATTTCTTTCCTCCTTAATCCCATGTATGCTTTTTAAGCACATATGAATTTCGAATGCCAACAACACCATTTATCTTATAAGATGCCGCCGTTGTTGAATCTTCAAGTTCCAGTGTAATTGCAATACTGTCCTCGTCCGGATTGATCTGTAATTTGAAATCCTTTACATCCTTACAAAGAACAGTGCCATCTGCTTCACTTGCATCAGTGATTCTATCTGATTGCGGTGTTTTAAACACATAAAGCTTTTTTTCGGTCTTATCATATGTGATCGTACAGGTCGTGATAACACTGTCACCGTTACTCTGTAATGCAGATGCATAATCTACTTTCAGATATAACTTCCCGGAATCATCCGGAATAATATATGTCGTGTCATCTGTCGATGGTGATGTGACATCACCAAACGACTTCATATCTGCAATATCATAACATGGACCCTTTGGTGTAAGACCAGCTCCACCCGCTTTCTCGATATAAACAGTACGTCTTCCAATACCACCAGCAGACATTAATTCACCTCCGCTGCCCTTTGTATCTGTATCATCCGGAACAATAAATACTCCGGAAACCGGGCTGTAAGATGTGACGCCCGCTGATGTAGTAGCCACATATGCGCTTCCCAATATCTTCACATCAGTCGCACCCATGATCATATCTGATATGGTATCATATGTTTCACCGGCTTCGTTCTGTATTTTCTTTCTATTTGTCATCTTTCTATTGGAGGATACCACTGTACCAACAAGTGAGGTTACCGCAACCATGAACACACTTAAAATTCCAATGTACAGTACTAATTCAATGAAAGTGAAACCTTTATTATTATTTTTCTTCACGCTTCACCCCTCCTCATGATCCTGTGTAATGGCTGCCTGTTGCCTGATTCAGTGTTACCTTTCCAACGGCATCATTGGATCCGTCCTTATAAAAGGTATATACACCACTTCCGGTTTTTACAGAACCATCTGACTTATTAAACTTAATGATCATAGATGAAACTTCACTTCCTGCGGAAGAACCATTATTTGAATAGTAAATCGTTACACGATCCAGAATCTCACGATCCTTTGAAGTATCTTCTGTGAAATCCGATCCATTCTTGCTCTTACCATATACCAGGTTATATTTTCCATCTACTTTTTCCAGTTTCATTGCCCAATCGCTTTCCTGTGTTTTTGTCAGGGACTGCAGAGTTGACAATTCCTGATTGAACGACTCCTTTGATGAAGTCGCACGAGCTGTCCGTATCGAAGAAATCGACACTGCCGCAAGTCCTGACATAACTGCGATGATAGCAAGAACAATAATCAATTCAACAAGGGAATATCCGGAATCATTTTTTATTTTTCTTATCATATTCACCCCTCCTACTCTACATTCTTCTTCCAGTTCTGGAATGCAAGAATGTCGCTATAAGAGATGTCTGATAAGCTTGAACCAGAAACCTCTGAATTGTTTTTATCGTCTACTTTAACATAGTTCTTTAAGATCTCTCTTGTGATCAGACTCAAATCTTCTACATCACTCTTGGAACACTCTTCCAGTACAGTTGCTGTAAAGGATGCGTCTGCTGAGATATCTACGCTGCTGTTACAGATAATCTTTGCACCTGATATGATCATTCCTCGGAATGACTTTACACTCTTATCAAATGTTACATTACCACCACAGATAACGATACCCTGTAAAGCACCATCAGCGGCTGTGGATTTTAATGTTACATCATTTGCATTGATGATAACAACTGCATTTGTCTCTGGCTCTACCTTGTTGATACTAAGATTTTTGGAGAAGATCTTATCATAATCAACATATTTGGTAAGAGGTGTCAGACTGTAGTTGTAATCAAATGTATCAAGGTTCTTTCCGTCAGATCCTTTGATCGGAGCGTATGTGTATGTACTTCCGTTCTTTGTATATCCGGCCACTTCCCATGCAGAAACATCTGTATCTGTATCATCCTTTTTATCTACTACAGACAGATGATCTTTCATATTGATATACATATAATTGATCTGATTGCTGACCTTCTCCTCTTTGCTAAGAGTGGTCTGATCACCAAGTGCCTCTGAATTCTTTTTAATATCTGCAAATGTATTATTATTCTCTGTAATACCCTTATTACCAAGTAACACTGAGAATGTCTTTGATCCTGTTGCATTTTTTAATGCTGTATCAACCTGCAGAGATGTATCTGCAGATGCCTTAACAAATAATGAATTGTCACTGTTCTGAGCAGTTACAGCTCCACTTGTTTTGATCTTGCTTCCATCCACATCACCATCTTTGCTTGGCAGAAGTAATTTAACTTCAAAATTTTCATAGTTAGCAACATTGTACAATTTCTTTTTCGTTTCATCGATGCCTGTGTTTAAGAGATCATAATACTTCTCTACAAACTCCTCAGCATCGTTTACTCCATCCTTATCTTTATCGCCATCCTGAATGTACAGATAATAATAATCATGTCCGGAAACTGTCTCCTTGATTGCTTCTACAATATAATTATTAGATGTGAGCTGTTTTACGAAATCAGTATACAGCTTGTTAATTTGGACATCATTTGAAAATGTCTTAGGGAACTTTAATGTTACATGTGTATAACCGTTCTCATCCACAACCTCAGTATTATCATACAGATCCCACTGTGTCAGGAAGATCAACTGATTGGACTTAACATCAAGAGACTGACCGGTTGAATAATCGTTTAATGCTGTGAATGCATAATCAGAATCTTTCGTAAGACCAAAGTTTTTTCTTTCTTTCTCATCTGTGATCGTATTTGCTGCGATCTTGGAGAATTCGATATAGGACTTACCTGCAATATACAGAGATTCCAGACTTGAAAGATCCAGAGTTGAATTCTTTCCATTGACAATGATCGCACTGTCACTGAAGTGTGATTTTAATTTGAATCCTGTTGCAAGGTTACCGGATGTACGAAGAAGGTTAATGCTTCTTACGTCATCTGCTGTATAGCTGTATCCAAAATAAGTTCCTCTTGTAAATGTAAGCTCAGATTTCTCTGCATTCAGCTCTGTATCATCATATACATAAGCATTTGCTGCCGCTTTGATCTGTCCGCCCTCATCACCTCCGATGATGATGTTATCGGTCCAGAGTTCTGATAACAGGGATGTACGTCCTGAAAGATTAATCTTCGCACCATCAAAAGCTGCGAGAGATCCTGAGTTAACGATAATATCGGAGTTCAGTGTCAGATTCGCTCTGTCACCCTGTACAAAGATACCGGAATATGCACTCTCATCTGTTGATCCCCATTTGGTTTCGACTGTACGGCTGTATTCATTTGTTACCTTTGTATCTGTTTTTCCGTTATAATCTTTATTGTAATAGTCAGAAGCAGTATAAATATTACCCTTTATATTTACTTCTGTATCTGCTGCTGTTCCGGATACCTGAAGTCCCATATCAGCAAGCAATGCATAATTATATAAGCTGTCACTGTTTGCACCTGCCATATCAAAAGAAACATTATATTCCGGTTTCTTTAATACAAGATCGGTTGTGATCGTCTGTACATAGGTTCCAGGTGCCATTGCTCCGCTTGCGGAATCTGTGCTGCTTAATGTAATCGTACGCTTTACACCAATATTTCTGAATGTAATCTCTTCGATATTATTCTCATCGATCGTATTGGCGCTTGCTACACCTGTAACTTTTCCATTCTTTCCAGCTACATATTTGATGTACTTTTCACGACCTTCTTTATCCTTGAATACAATTCTCAGATTGTCACAGGCAAGTGATACATCCGGATCTGTAATATAGCCCTTTAAGGTTTCGATCAGAGTTGGCATATTGCTGAATGTCTTATCTGATTTGATACCCTGCATAAAGAACTGCTTAAACAGATCATTCGCTTCATCTTCTGTCAGATTGTTATACTGACCATCCTTGTAATACACAACAATCTCAGCCGTTGTCGTATACGCGGAATACAAATGCTCATTTGTCGCTGCACCAATTCCGGCATATATCTCATCCATGGCTTTTTCAACACTGTAAAAGTTATTCAGGGAATTCAGCTTATAAAAACGAAGTTTATATGCCAAAAGAGTTCCCATTAACAATGCTGACACCAGTATGCTTAAGAAAGTTGCTGATACAATAACAAGGACAAAACTCGAGCCGCGGTTATCCGCTAATTTAAGCTTGTTTTTTAACTTTTTCAGCATCTCTTATTTCCCCCTTGTTCCTGATATTTCTGTCTTATTGCCATTACTGTCTGTCAATGTAACATGAATATCATACAGGTATGTTTCATCACTTGTATCATCTGATGTGTTCTTAACTTTAATAGCAGTTGTATCTGTTTCATCATACTCAGTTCCGAAGTTTGAATATGCCTCAATCTTTCCCTTGGTATCATCACCAGTGCGGTTCACATATACCTTAACAGAAGAAGGCGAACTTGTATGACTGGTGCTCTGGTAAACCAGACTGTCAATACTGCTTACGCCAAGTGTATCGCAAATAATCTCCTCATATTTCGGATCAATTGAAGCAATTGTTTCAAATAAGTAGATCTTTGCTTTTTCATCATCATCAAGTCCTGATGTCTCAACTCTGATATAATCATTATTACAATATACACCATTACATACTGCAGGTGCATATAACAGATAGATTGGAGGAAGTATCTTGTATTCCTTCTGATATACAATTCCTTCTCCGTATTTTCCATCCGGTTTATAGGTATCGCTTGCAATTCCATTCGTGTATGCCTTAATGATAGGATTAAACGATGGTTTATCCTGATATTCTACAAAACACTGTACCATATAACCGGATAAAGTCTTTGAAACCTTAATCGTGGTTGTTTTCTGGAACGAATCATTATCCAGATAGGTAGCACCGGACAGATACTGATTATATAAAACGGAATTTCCCTTTAAGATATCCACTTTCACATCTTTAAAATATGCCGCTGCCTGATTATCCAGACTGTTTCCTTCTATACCACTGGTTGCTCCCATATAGGTTGCCCCAGCAATGATCGCTGACTGCTTGTTATCAAGATTACGTACTGTACCAACACCTGATGTAAGGCGAACATACTCAGAACCGTCTTTCTTCAGGTCATTTGTATTGGCATCCCATACATATCCCTTTGTTGCAACTGCATGCGCAATATCATTTACAGTTACTGTGCAATCATACTTCTCGTATTCTCCCCCGAGCGATATTCCACTGCATGAATATGTATTAATGTGATAATCTACAGTTCCCGCACTTTCCGGGAGGGTATAAGTCTGTGTCTGGGAATCATCCAGACCAAACTCATAATTACCTGTAGAATTGCCATCAGGGATACTGATGGCACTTCCTTTCATATTTGCAGTTTTAAAGCTTTCCATGATCTCTTCAGCTTTTTCAATCGCATATTGTTTCTTTGTTGACTTCGTATTGACATTGATCGCTGAAATCAACTGGGCGGTAAGGGGAGCAATTAATATAGCAAATACTGCTACAGCTATGATTACTTCAATCAAGCTAAAGCCTTTGTTATTATTCTTTGCCATTCTTACTTCTCACTCCGTTCAAATCGAATCTACGGGTTGCAAGTCTACATCCTACTGATTGCTATCTGTAGTTGTAGTTGTCGTACTACTCTTTACGGTTGGATTTCCGAAAATATTATCTTTACCGGTCTGAACATTTACGTTAACCTGATCTGTGGTTCTGTCTCCACCTGTAACAGCATATTCAGAGAATGACATATCTCCTGTGTAATCACCAGTCTCCTCATCAAATGCGATTGAGATAGAGTCAACTGTCATACGGAAATCGCTCTTCTCGATGTAATCAACAACATCTTTAACAGACTGATAAGAACCTGAATATGTAACCGGGAAGCTTGCTGAATAGCAGTTGAAATTATTTTCTCCTGCTACTGCTGCAGTAGCATCTGTGCCAGCGGCTGCAGTCTCTGTTGTAGCTGCTGTTGTAGCTGCTGTAGTATTTGCATCTGTAGAAGCTGTTCCTGTTGCTGCACCATCTAATGTAGCATCACCAACAGCACCGGTTCCAAGTGTATAGAAGAGCTGTTCCTCTCCCATTGATACATCTGTGAAACGGAACTTATATTCGTCCTTGATCCCCTGTAAATACATGATTGTATTTTCCTGATAGATCTCTGATGGGAATTCTGCAAGGATTGCTTCATATTCTTTCTTATAGTTCTCTGTATCCTTGATGTACTGATCTCTGTTTACATCTTTTGCTTTCAGGCTGTTATAATAAACCTGCTGTTCATCCTTCTTTGAAACAAGCTCTTTACGGTCATCAAAATTGCTTAATGCCACAAATCTGATCGGCACAAATAAAATAACAACACCGAGTAAAAATAATAATAAATTTCTTTGTCCTTTTGTCATTGCATCCATGTTCTATGCCCTCCCTTACTCAGCTAATGTAGCATCTGTTTCAGTTGTATCAGCATCTGCCGCTGATGCGTCAACATAGATACACGTTACTGTGAAATCATATGTTATTTTACCTGTGTCTTCATCTACATTTTCTGTGATACTTCCAATGAATGAGTTATCAATACAGTCAATTTCTTTTAAGCTGATCGCAAGTCCTGCAATATCATCATATTCTGTTGCTGTTCCTGAAATTGAAACACCTGTTGAATCGGATTCAAATGCTGTGATATCAGTTCCCTTTGGCATCTTCTCTTCCAAAGCCGTGATAAATGTTACAACATTCTCATTCAAGTTCTTTGTGTAGCTGTACATGCTCATGGCATCAACATAAACGCTTTCTGCATTTTCATAATCCTTTACGATCGTCTCAATATCCTGAATAGAAGCGATCTTCTTATTTACATCATCCAGCTCTGTCTGTGCCTGATTCTTTAATACAAATGACACAGCCGTTAATCCGCCTGCCACTAACACAGCCAGGATCAGGAATGCAACTACCAGTGGAGTTGTATCCATCTGACCTTCCTTCTTGCCGGAAGCTCCGCCTTCTGAAATTGTGAATCCCATAGGTGCAAAAGCAGCACCGATTGGAACCATAAGGTATACAGGATTATATATCTTCAAATCAATCTTTGGGTCAAATTTGATATTGAATAAACTGTCCATAACTCTTGTTGAAACATTGAGCTGTACCTTGAAAAGACCATCAATTCCCTTGATCAGGGCGCCATCGCCTGTCAGGAATACATCATCGATCGGCTTATCAGGATTCTTTGATGCAAAGAAATCCATTACACGGCCAATGTTGTTGATCAGGTAACGGAAAGATCCTGTGATCGCATTATCATCAAAATCAACCGTGATCAGTCTTTCATTCTGGAGTAATGTCATTGCTGTTGTAGCATCAACACCCTTTGCATCCATTACTTCATTTACAACAACATTGGTACCATATGGTACAGTTCTCTGTAACAGAAGGATATCTCCTTTTACGATATTAAGTACAGTAGATTCGCTACCTAACTGGATTACCATAGTCGTCATGTTCTCGCTGGTCTGTGTTTTGATCAACTGCAACATGGCATTTCCAATGTAATCAAGAGCAACTACCTTCAGTCCTGCAAGTGCTGCAACTTCATAATATGAACGAACCATACTGGTTGGTGCTGCAACTGCAAGAACTCTTAACTGTTTGTTATTTTCTTCATCAGTAACTGTCTCTAATACAGAATGGGATACTGTGTAATCCTCTATATTAACAGGGAAATACTCTGATGAGTTCGCATTAATAATTCCTTTAATTTTGTTTTCCTTAACGAAAGGTACAAGAACCTCTCTGTTAACGATCTTTGTAGAGGTAAGAACGAATATTGCGTTCTTGTTAGTGATTCCGTTTGCAGCAAGCTGTGATTTGATCGCCTCTGCAATTCTTTCCTTGTCTCTAATGAAACCATCTTCATAAGCATCTTCCGGTGTCTCGAAGATGATGGCATTATGAACTGTGGAAGTCTTTTTTTCAGAAGCTGTTACTTCTGTAATAGTAATACTTTCATTTGTGATGTCGATTGTTAAGACTTTGTTATTACTCGCCATTTTAAATAGCCTCCCTCGCTAATCAGTAGTTTTTTGTGGAATATGTATATTCCAATTGCCTGAGTACCAGCCTACAAGCTGTTCACCCCACTTAAAATAAAATACAATATGCCTGTATGTACAGGCTGAAAGGTAAACAATCTGTCACCTTTAATCATAAGCACACGGATGATTGACCCGTTCATCTTTCATGCCTATTTTTCAGTTTCCAGCTTTTTTGTAAGCCGGCTGCCGCCATTAGTTCAATGCCGTTGTCATTCGCGTTTCTTCTTTCTACATTTATTCGTTTCAGACACAAACAATATAAAACCGCTGACTGCAAAATAGTCACTCGTATGTTATATAAATCTCTTCTTATTATATAAAGCTTATATAAAACGTGTGACCATGAAAGAGATGCCAACATGCATATTTTTCATACATGTTGACGTTCCATGTTGTTAGACAATTTTGAAGGGCGACAAACAAGATCGAAAAACGAGGATTCTTACCAACTTATTCATCACCCTTCTGATGTCTGACTGATGTAATGATTATCTGTTTAACATCAGATCCTTACATCTGTTCACTATGCCCGCCTTTTATTATGGCTGAGGTGAAACCTGCTGAGAACCAGCTTTAACGATAACTGTGTTACCAGCTACATTGATATCAACTGTGAATTCATTTCCTTTGTCGAAGTACTTTGAAGTAATTGTGCTGTTACCAAGAATGCTGCTGATCTCTGTGCTGAATGCACCGTAGCTTGACTTCAGGTCTGAAACGCTTGCGCCTGTAACGCCTGTTCCGATTGCAACCATTGCATCTTCATCTGACATAGCTGTCTGACATGCTGTACGGATTGTATCAGCATTTGAAATATCAGCACTTCTTCTTGACTTGTTGATGTACTTGATAAGGGCTGGTGCAAGAGCACCTGCAAGAATTGCCATAATAGCGATTACGATAATTAACTCTACTAATGAGAAACCTTTGTTGTTCTTCTTCATAATTGTTCTCTCCTTTTAAATTGATATTCTTTGTTGTTTGTTGATGCATCTTTCGATGCTATATTAAAACCAGCATCCTCGTACTGCCGGATCTAATCAATACTATAATATGTAATAGGACTTGTATTAGTACTGGTCAAGTGCACTGTACATACTCATGATAGGACCGTATACAGCCGCAACGATCATTCCTACGATACATGCAAGGACTACCATAATCAATGGTTCCATCGCTGCTGTCAGCTTGTTTGTTGCCTCTTCTACTTCTTCATCGTAGTAGTCAGCAACCTTACTGAGCATCTCCTCAATATCACCGGTTTCTTCACCGATCTTTGTCATGGCAGAAAGCATTGGGGGAAGCATTTCCATATCCTTTAATGGCTTGGAAAGTGGAATACCTTTTGCTACCTGCGTCTTGGCATCTAACAGACCATCGCGGATGATCTTGTTATCCATCATCTTTGCCACCTGTTCAACAGCATCGATCATGGAAATACCGGATGCCATCAGTGTACTCATTGTTCTTGCAAATCTGGAACATGCTGACTTGATCGTCAGGTTACCAAAAATCGGCATCTTGATCGCCATATTCGCGAAAAGCTGTTCGCCAACAGAACTTCTCTTGAATGCCTTGCAGCCAACAACGATAGCTGCAACGATGATGATCAGCAGCCACCACTTATGTATAATGAAATTACTTGCCGCTACCATAATTCGTGTTGCCAGCGGAAGCTGTGTTCCCATCTCCGCAAACATACTTGAGAAGTTAGGGATAACCATTACCATTACCACGATTACTACGATGATCATAACGATGAACACTACGATAGGATATGTCATCGCACCCTTGATCTTCGCCGATAACGCATTATCTTTTTCAAAGTGCTCTGTCAGTCTGTCGAGGCAGACCTCCAAGTTACCGGATAACTCTCCGGCTGCGACCATGTTGATCATGATCGGTGGAAATACCTCTGAGTTTACACGAAGTGCATCTGCAAGCGTTCCACCCTTTTCAACATATGTCTTTGCATCCATAACTGCTCTCTGCAGTGTTTTGTTTTCTATCTGGTCTCCCATCAGTTCCAGTGCTGATATAATCGTAACACCAGCTCTTATAACTGCTGAAAACTGTTTACAGAAGACTGCCAAATCTTTTGATTTTACCTTCTTCTTAATCAAACCCCCTGAAAATGGACTGTTCTGCTCTGTCAGGCTCATGATCGCATAACCATCTGCCTTCAGCTTCTTCTCCGCTCCATCTCTGTTCGGGGCCTCAATGGTACCTTTTTTATTCTTACCATTTTTGTCAACAACCTTGTAGTTAAATACTGCCATTGTTTCTCCTCCGACCCTGTCATATTTCTTCTTTTTTGTAATAGTTTTCTACTATTACCAGCTAAAAGTGCACGTAAATTCACGGACTTTTACATATACTATACTTGTTATATTACTATATTTCTCAACCACATTCAATAATTTCTTATGATTGCAGTTTTTTTTGTAAGAATTGCACAAAAGGATTGTACATCTTATTGTCCGTTGATCTTCTTTCTGAGATACTGCTGATCCTGTGCATATGTCATAGCCATCTCTCTGGTGATCGTGCCGGACGAGAACAGATCATACAATGCATCATCCATTGTGATCATTCCGAGCTGTCTGCTGGTCTGGATCGTCGACTGGATCTGATGTGTCTTCGCTTCTCGTATCAGGCTCCGGATCGCCGGTGATGCAAGCATTACTTCAAATGCTGCAACTCGTCCCTGTCCGTTCGCTGTCGGAAGCAGTGACTGGGAAATAACACCTTCCAGTACCATTGCAAGCTGTACTCGTACCTGTTGCTGCTGGTTTGTCGGGAAGATATCGATAATACGATCGATCGTACTTGCCGCACCGATCGTATGCAGAGTCGAGAATACCAGGTGTCCGGTCTCGGCTGCAGTGATCGCTGTTGAAATCGTTTCAAGATCTCGCATCTCTCCTACAAGAATAATATCAGGATCTTCACGGAGCGCTGCACGAAGAGCATTCGCATAACTGAGTGTATCCATACCAACTTCTCGTTGATTAACGATTGCCTTGTTGTGATGGTGAATATACTCGATAGGATCCTCCAGTGTAATGATATGATCGGTCAGGTTTTCATTTGCCTTATTAATAATAGAAGCAAGTGTTGTTGATTTACCGGAACCGGTAGGTCCTGTTACAAGTACCAGACCCCTTTTTCTCTTGTATAATTCAACAACCTCTCTCGGAATACCGAGCTGATCCGGTCTTGGGATCTGTGTTTCTACTCGTCTGTATGCCGCAGCCATATTACCACGATCCATATATACGTTTACACGGAAACGACCGGTTTCTGGTGAATCGAATGAGAAATCGACTTCACCTCTATCTTTTAAAATTGCTACATGTCTCTCTTTCATCGTTGCTCCGATTGCTTCAGCCGCATCAGCCGGTGTAAGCGGAGGAACTTCAACTTCTGTCAGTCGTCCATTGATTCTGAGTTTCGGTGGTATGCCTACGGCAATATGTACATCCGACGCTTTTGCCTCAACCGAGAATGCCAGGAGCTCTTTCATATCCAGCATACTGTTTCCTTCCTTTCTTTGTTGCATTCATAATTTCAATTTTATTTTTACAGAGCCTGATCACATATTCTTCTCTGCTAAAAATCTTTTTCATCCATGCCGGTTTATCACCGGACCGGATCTTTTAATATTCATCACCTGTTGTATATACGATCTTCTTCATCTCTGACATGGAGGTGATTCCATTCAGCACATGTTTGGCAGCACCCATCTTCAGAGTAAGCATACCTTCTGCAAGTGCCTGTTTTTCAATCTTATCCGCTGTCGCTCCGGTCGAGATAACCGCCTGCAGTGCTTTGGATACCGGCATCATCTCATATACACCGATTCGTCCTGAATATCCTGTATCATTACACAACGGACAGCCAGACGGCTCATAGATGATAACATCTTCTTCATCCTCCGGCACACCGAGTACTATTCTCTCTTCATCTTCTACGAGACGAGGCTGTTTGCAGGTTGGGCACAGTCTTCTTACAAGTCGCTGGGCAATAACACCTACAACCGCATCACCTACAACATAAGGTTCGATTCCCATATCTTCCAGACGGGTGATCGTACTTGCTGCTGAGTTTGTATGGAGTGTTGATACAACCAAGTGTCCTGTGATAGCGGCCTGAACCGCGATCTGAGCAGTCTCACCATCTCGAATTTCTCCGATCATTATGATATCCGGATCCTGACGAAGAATGGATCTTAAGGCTGCTGCGAATGTCATATCTGCTTTATTATTTACCTGTACCTGGTTAATACCATTGATATTCGCCTCGACAGGGTCTTCTACTGTGATAATGTTTACATCCTCTTTGTTCAGCTCACTTAAGGATGTGTACAGTGTCGTTGATTTACCGGAACCGGTAGGTCCTGTTACAAGGATGATTCCGTGTGGATTACTCAGGATTCCATCAAATACCTTGATCTCATCCTCATCCAGGCCAAGTCCGCTCTTCGGTTTTGTAAGTCCGTCCTTGGAGGTAAGTCGCATAACCGTCTTCTCTCCATATACAGTCGGAAGGATAGATACACGGACATCAAACTCTCTACGATCTACAAAGATCGTGATACGACCATCCTGTGGTTTTCTCTTTTCTGCAATATCCATACCACCGATGATCTTGATTCGGGCTGTGATACCCGCAAGAATACTTAAGTCGTAGGACATAACCTGTTTTAATGCACCATCGATCCTGTAACGGACACGAACACTGCTTTCCAATGCCTCAATATGAATATCGGACGCCCTCTGTCGAACTCCGCCTTCTATGATCTGTTTTACAAGCAGAACGATAGGAGAATTATCTATATCTTCATTTACTTCATCTTCATCTCCGCCGCCAAGTGCATCCGCCTGTTCCTGACGATACATCTCAGCCGCTTCCATTGCTTTGGAGCTTCCGTAGTACTTGCCGATGGCATCATTGATCTGATCCTCTGTTGCAAGCATAGGCTCCACCTGCATATTGGTTACAAGCCCAATATCATCGATCGCATTGATATCCATCGGATCTGACATGGCAAGTTTTAAAATATTCGGGTTATCCGGATCGATCTCGATAGGAATAACTTTATATTTTGCTACCATATTCTCCGGAACCAGATGAAGCACCTTTTCTTCTATCTTTGCTCCCTTTAATTCTATGTAATCAATGCCAAGCTGCTGTGTCAGAAGCGTTATCAGAATCTCATTACTGATCATACCAAGATCAACAAGAACATTTCCGAGTTTTCCGCCATTCTCTTTCTGATATGCCAGAGCCTCCTGTAACTGTTCTTCTGTAATAGCTCCTGCCGCTACGAGAATATCACCTATTCTAATCTTTTTACGACCCATTCCTAATCGCATACCGGTCTGTCCCTCCTACATTTCTGAAATATACAAGCATCACTTACAGAGTATAGCACAATCTAATAAAAAATTAAACATTTTGAACAGAATTTAGTCAATTTTTTTTAATTTTTTTCACATTTTACCAATTTTATTTTTTGGGATATGCACTTTTTCCACATTTTAATCATAAAATATATACAAATCGCTAGGGGTCTATTTTCTATGCAGGCATTTAAAAAACCCCTTTTACCGGATCAGGAAGAATATTATCTGAAATTATGCAGGGCAGGGGATGCCGATGCACGCCGGATTCTGATTGAATCCAATATGCGTCTGGTCGCCCATATTGCAAAAAAATACATTGGAACCGCCGACAATGATGATCTGCTCTCTGTCGGAACCATCGGTCTTATCAAGGCGATCGATTCCTACGACCATGCCAAAGGCAACCGTCTGGTCACATACGCTTCCAGGTGTATCGACAACGAGCTGCTCATGATGCTCCGTCACTCCAGAAAATACGCCCGCGAAGTCTCCCTGTTTGAACCGATCGGTACCGACAAAGAAGGAAATGAGATCAATCTGATCGACATCATCAGTCAGGATGAAGCAACCATTCTGGATTCTATGGTGCATACTTACCACATAAACCGTCTTCCATACTGTCTGAAGCACTGTCTGTCCGAGCAGGAAGCCAGCCTTATCATCCGTCGTTATGGTCTATACGGTCACCCTCCACGCACACAGAAAGAGATTGCCAGCCAGATGGGGATTTCCCGTTCCTATGTCTCTAGGATCGAAAAACGGGCATTACAGAAGATCCGCAGGCAGCTTGAAGCCTGACCTATTCCGAAAGCTCCTGCCGTCTGAGTATCATTCCCGCTGATACCGGGCGGTCCAGCTTTACATACAACTGCATCTTGGGATGCGGTGCTGATTCCATCGGTTCCATCCGGTCATTGTAGATCTCCTCAACCCGGCAGACCGTATTGGTTCCATCAAAGTTCATACATTCTATCTCTTCTCCGACCGAGAATTTGTTTTTCTGTTCAAATGCAACCAGTCCGTCCTCTGTAACCTCCTGTACATTGCCTATATAAGTACAGTTTTTAATATATGTGTTATTATCATAGATCTGAGAATCCTGATCTGTTTTTCCAAAATAAAATCCAGTTGTAAACTGACGGTATGTGCATTTTGCAATTTCTGATTTATAATATTCCATATTTGACCGGTACAGCTCCGGAGATTCCATATAGTCATCAATTGCTTTACGATAGGTTCTTGCTACCGTTGCAACATATAGTGCCGTTTTCATTCTTCCCTCAATCTTAAAGCTGTCAATTCCGGCATCGATCATTTCCGGAATATGCTCAATCATACAAAGATCTTTGGAATTAAAAATATAAGTACCCCTGTCATCTTCATTGACCGGCATGTACTCGCCCGGTCTTGTTTCTTCTACAATGTGATACTTCCATCTACATGGATGTGTACATGCTCCACGATTTGCATCTCTTCCTGTAAAATAACTGCTGAGCAGGCAGCGTCCAGAATAGGAAATGCACATTGCTCCATGCATAAAGGACTCAATCTCCATATCCTCCGGAATATGTTCTCTGATCTGTTTAATCTCCACAAGTGACAGCTCTCTGGCTGTGACCACTCGTTTTGCCCCCATATTATACCAGAAGTTATACGTCAGGTAATTCGTGTTATTTGCCTGGGTGCTGATATGAAGTTCCATATCAGGCATAGTTTCCTTTGCCAGCAAAAAAATACCCGGATCTGATACCAGAACCGCATCGACACCGGTATCCTTCAACTGCTCAAAATATGCCTTCATTCCTTCAATATCATAATTATGTGCAAATATATTTGCTGTCACATATACCTTTGCATTCTTTGCATGCGCATATTTCACAGCCTTTTTCATTTCTTCAATCGAAAAATTATCTGCTTTTGCACGAAGTCCATATGCCTGTCCGCCAATATAGACCGCATCCGCACCATAATCTACTGCAACCTTTAATACCTCAAGACTACCTGCCGGAACAAGCAGTTCCACTTTACGTTCTGCCATATCTTTCAAAACCCTCTTCTTTTCTTTCCGTACAGATGGCATCACCTTTTAGTCTGTTGCCATCCGCCTGTTAATATCTTCTTGTTTTTTCATTGATCCACTACTTTTTCAATGATCCTTTTTATCAGCCGTTTTTTTCACCGATAGGCTCATTCCATCTCCTATATTCAGGATGGCTGTATCCAGCCGTTCATCATGCTTTAATTCATACAGATATTCCCGCATTCTGGCATGAATTGTCCGGTTTCTTCTGGTTACTGCAAACCGCGATTCCAGTACATCTCCATCCTGCAGCACATTATCACATAGCAGGACTCCTTCCGGCGCAAGCAAAGGAACCACCTTCTGGAAAAAGCTTCCATACTGACCTTTTGCAGCATCCATAAAGACCAGATCATATTGATCCGACAATGTCGGCAGGATCTCATTTGCATCTCCCTCTAACAGAGTGATCTTCTTTTCTGCACCTGCCAGCTTTATATTCTCTTTTGCCTGATCAATTCTCGGCTGATAGTTTTCAATTGTTGTGATATGTCCACCCTCTGCAATAAACCTGCTCATAAAAATAGCAGAAAAGCCTACCGCAGTTCCTATCTCCAGTATATTTACCGGTTTCTTCATTCTCAGAAGAAGCCTGATAAATTCTCCGGCCTCTCTTCGTATGATAGGAACCCCCTGCTCTTCTGCTTCTTTTCTGATAGCAGTTATTGCATCATCATAGTCATTGTTGAATGAATTTATGAAGGATGCAATTCTCTCATCTGTTATCATTTATTATCTCCACTTTTCTTACTGTCACTATCCAGAGTTCCACCTGTTATGATCGTTATGATCTCATCATTTGTATAACTTGGTGCGATCTCATATGTTCCAGGTTTTATCTTTGCTGCATAAGATCCGATTCGGATACGTACCATCAGTGCGTATGCATTTTTTACAACTCCGGCATCATCCAGAGTCTCGCATACATCCTTGATCGAAGAATCCGGCAGAACTGTGACTGTGACTACCTTTGTATCAGATTTATCCTTACAGTTATTGCTGGCAAATACATCATAGGCAAAGCTAAAGCCAAACGCAAACACTTTCACAAGTATAAACAGGATAAATACATTTACCAGTAAGCCTATCGCAAACCGCAATATCCGTTTCATTGTTACAGCACTATCTATAGCCATATCTGTTCTCCTTATCTTACGGTGTCCATCCAGACACTTCTCGTAACTGTTTTATCATATCCTACTGCTTTATGTCAACATCCAGACCATCTGCAATCTCATCATACATCGTTTTCAACATCCTGCACAGCTTTCGTTCTGCCCGAAGGAAATCATTCACGATCGTGTCGTGAACGATTGCGTCATACTCCTCAAACAGTGCAACCACCTCATCGTATGGATTATCCACAGAGCCACGGTTCTGGATCTCTGAATTTCTTTTCTTGAATTCATTCAGTCCCCGGAGAAGATCCGGATGTTCATACAGCCGTTCACGGCAGGTCAGATAATTTCTGTAGAATTCTGACTCCTTTATCGTTTCATTCAGTTTTTTGCTGAGTTCAACAACATCACTCATGTCTGTTTCCTCTTTTCTTCTTAACCTGCATCTGTGCATGGACACTATTTTTCAGGACAATTTATACTTCGGTAATGATCGGAAGGATCATCGGGCTTCTCTTCGTCCGCTTCCAAAGGAATTCACTTAAGGAATCCTTGATGGTTGTCTTGATCTTGCCCCAGTCGGTAATATTCTTCCGCAGGCATTTCTCCAGTGCTTCTTCTACTACGGCACGGCAGTCTTCCATCAATGTTTCCGATTCTCTGACATATACAAATCCACGGGAAACGATATCCGGTCCTGCAATCAGGTTATTGCTGTATTTATCGAGTGTCACTACGATGATCAGAAGACCATTCTGCGACAGAAGCTGTCTGTCTCTTAAAACGATATTTCCAACATCTCCAACTCCAAGTCCGTCAACAAAGACTCCCTGTGCAGGAACTTTTCCGGTTACTTCCAGTTTATCCTCACTGACTTCCAGAACATCTCCTGTTGTCAGGATCTTGATATTCTCTTTTGGAATACCCATCTCCTGTGCCAGCTCTGCATGGCGCTTCAGATGTCTGTACTCACCATGTACTGGTATCGCATATTTTGGTTTTGTGAGTGCATAGATCAGCTTCAATTCCTCTCTGCATGCATGTCCGGATACATGTGTATCTTCAAAAATTACATGAGCACCTTTCATTTCCAGCTCATTGATCACCTTGAATACCGCTTTTTCATTACCAGGGATCGGGTGCGAACTGAATATGACCACATCTCCCGGCATGATAGAGATCTTATTATGGATCGATGCTGCGATCCTTGATAAGGCAGCCATGTTTTCACCTTGGCTTCCTGTCGTGATCAGAACCAGCTTCTCATCCGGATAATTCTTGATCTGGCTGATATCGATCAGCGTGTTGTCCGGTATATCAATATATCCGAGTTCAGAAGCTGTACTGATGATATTCACCATACTTCTTCCTTCGATGATTACTTTTCTGCCATATTTATATGCCGAATTGATAATCTGCTGCACACGATCTACATTCGATGCAAATGTAGCAATAATAATACGATGATTCTGATTATCATTGAACAGATTATCAAAGGTTCTTCCTACTGTCTTTTCTGACTTTGTAAAGCCCTCACGTTCTGCATTTGTGGAATCTGCCATCAGTGCCAGAACGCCTTTTTTTCCAAGTTCCGCAAAACGTTGGAGATCGATCATGTCTCCAAATACCGGTGTATAATCAATTTTGAAATCTCCGGTATGGACAAGCAGTCCTGCCGGCGTATAGATCGCCAATGCTGCGGAATCAGCAATCGAATGGTTCGTCTTAATAAATTCTATCCGGAATTTTCCAAGAATGATATTCTGTCCATATTTTACAACCTTACGTCTGGTGTTGTTCATCAGATTATGTTCTTTCAGTTTATTCTCGATCAGTCCCATCGTAAGCTTTGTTGCGTAAATCGGCATATTGAATTCTTTCTCAATGTAAGGAATGGCTCCGATATGATCCTCATGACCATGGGTAACCACAAGTCCTTTGACTTTGTCCGCGTTTTCCTTAAGGTAAGTGACATCCGGTATTACAAGATCGATTCCTAACATATCGTCCTCAGGGAATGCCAGACCGCAGTCAATGACTATAATAGAGTCCTCATACTCTATTGCAGTAATGTTCATTCCAATCTGTTCCAATCCGCCCAATGGAATGATCTTTACTGCATCACTATTCAATTTTTTCAATGTTCTATACCTCCAAATCTACGTCCTCTAGCAGTTCTTCAAATATCGTCATAACTGCTTCTAATTCTTTGTCATCTTCAACGATATCAAACGCTGCCATCTCACCTTCACTGTCTGAAGCATTCTCCTTCAGGATCAGGAAAGAACCATCATCCTCATCGTCTCCATCTTCTGTAACAAGCAGGTAATTCACTCCGCCAAGAGTTGTCTGCTCCATAACAGAAAAAACAACCTCATTGCCATCTTCATCTGTAAATACTATGCTGTCGTTTTCCATTCTGTTTAATCCTTTCGACTATTCTGTCTGCCCTTCATGAGCCTGACTATCAAGATAATTCTGCAAAATAACCGCAGCAGCCATCTTGTCCACATACTGCTTCCGGTTTTCTCTTCTGACTCCGGTATCCATTAAAATCCGTTCTGCTTCTACCGTAGAGAGTCTTTCATCCCACAGGATCACTTCCAGGCCTGTCCTGCGTTCCAGATCTTCTTTAAACTGTTCGGTCGCTTCTGCCCGTTCTCCAATCGTATTATTCATATTCTTCGGATATCCGAGAACGATCCGTTCCGCCTGATATTCTTCAATGATACTCTCTATTCTCGCAAGTGTCTGTCGAAGCTTGTTTGCTGATTTTCTTTCTATTGTTTCAAGTGGCTGTGCCGTGATCATCAGCGCATCACTGACCGCAACTCCTACTGTCTTTGTTCCGTAGTCCAATCCAATTATCCGCATACTCTTATCCTGTTCTTCTCTCTACCTGATTCGATTATTCTGATGCACTCTTCATCTACTTGATCAGATTATTCTTGATGTAATCTTCAAACAGAACTTCAATGATCTCATCCCGTTCTGCCTTCATGATCAGACTTCTTGCATTCTTATAGCTGGTGATATATGTAGGATCTCCACTCATAATATAACCAACAAGCTGGCTGACCGGATTATATCCTTTTTCTGTCAAAGCCTCATAAACCTGTCCAATGATCTGTGTTACATCTATTGTATTATCTTTCAGTTGTGCAATATGTTGTGTATTTTCTCTATTATTCATATACTCACATCCTTACTTTTATCAAGTGCCATCGGCATCTTTGCAAAAAAATCTTACCCTATAATAATATAAAATCACGCAAAATTCAACCTAAAGCCGCATATTTGTATATGTTCCACGCAATTCATGCATAATTTTCCCCCACCGGCTGTCTATTCCATGCCATATGGAATCTGCACTATATGATTGATGATATCCACTTCTCGTCCACAAATCCTATGCATACATTCTTTCTCTACAAAAATATCTATATAGCGTTCTGTATGTCCACGGTATCCGTCTTTTCCATTTCTCCGGACTTTTTCTTCAATCAGAACCTCCAGAGTTTCTCCCCGAAAAGAAGCTTCATATGCATGTTTGTTCTTTTCAGATAATGCCAGCAGCACATCGCTCCTCTGATTCTTGATCTCCGGTCCGATCTGATCCCTCATACCGGCCGCAACCGTTCCCTGTCTCGGTGAAAATTTAAATATATGCATTTCATACAGATTAAGTTTCGTCAGGTAGTCAACCGTTTCCTGAAATTCTTCATCCGTTTCTCCCGGAAAGCCTACGATCACATCTGTTGTCAAAGCCGGGCGGTCAAATGCCTTACGAAGCATCTCACATTTTTCAAAGTATTCTTCACAAGTATATTTCCGGTTCATCCGTTTCAATACTGTATTGCAGCCACTTTGCAGGCTTAAATGGAAATGCGGACATACCTTTTTATTATCCACAATACGATCTATAAATGTATCTGTAATGATACCCGGTTCCAGAGAACCAAGACGGATCCGTTCAATTGATTCAATTTTTGAGATTGCGTCAATTACATCTGCGAGTCCTACCTCATTTTCCTTATCATTGCCATAAGATGAGATATGGATACCTGTCAGAACAATCTCTTTTACTCCGGTCTGTGCCAGACGTTCTACTTCTTCTGTAATCGATGCAAGCTCCCGGCTCCGGATTCTTCCTCTAACGTACGGAATAATACAATAAGAGCAGAACTGGTTACATCCATCCTGAATCTTCACATATGCCCGTGTATGTTCTAAGGTACTGTTGATCGTAAGCGGTTCATATTCCTTTTCTGCCGCAATATCGAGCATGCCTTCGTCCGTCACTCCGATCTCCAGATAGTCTTCAAGGATCTGCACAATGTCCTTCTTTTTATTATTTCCGATGATAATAGATATCCTGTCATCTTCCATCAGCTTATCTTTTGCCGCCTGCACATAACAGCCCGCTGCTATTACAACCGCATCCGGATTCAGCTTCTTGGCTCTGTGTATCATCTGTCTGGACTTTTTATCTGCCATATTGGTAACAGAGCATGTATTTATCAGATACACATCTGCTTTTTCTTCGAAGGAAACAGCCGTCATACCAGCCTCTTTTAAGAGTTCGATCATACCATCTGTCTCGTATTGATTTACCTTGCAGCCCAGTGTCAGAGGGGCTACTGTTTTTCCCTTCAACATTCCTTATTTTTCCTTTCTTATTATTGACTTTTCCCTCTCCAAAAGATATTATAAATATATAAACATCCGCGGTCATTATGACTCCGGATAATCTAACTTTTAGGAGGGCAATCATGAAAGCATTAATGGTTTCTTTAAATTCAATCGATAAGGTAAAAGCATTCTGCAATGAAATTGCAAAATTCGACGCAGAATTCGACCTCATCTCAGGACGTTATGTTATTGATGCAAAATCAATTATGGGTATATTCAGCCTTGATATTTCAAAGCCAATTGAATTAAACATTCACGCTGATGACAAGGATCTTGCTGATATTCTTGCAGCAATCAAGCCTTACGTTGTTGAATAATCATAACCGCCTATTTGCATACATACAGAATGCCCGTTCCGACAGTCATTCTGCATAAAAAAGCTTGCCGCCTTTGTAGTGGCAAGCTTTTTCATCTTATCTCTGTGATCTGCACATTACAGTTTCTACAGACTCTAACGCTTTTTCATATAACGGTTCGATAATACCGGCAAGCTTTGCTTCCGATTTCTCGATCGCAGATAATATCGGTTTTGTTACCGGGTGCTTTGCTACAAATGTTGTACAGCAGTCCTCATAAGGAAGGATCGAAGTCTCATAGGTTCCGATTTTCTCTGATATGTCAACGATCTCCTGCTTATCCAGTCCGATACATGGACGGAATACCGGCAAAGTACTGACATCATTGATAACAGCAAGACTGAATACCGTCTGGCTGGATACCTGCCCGATACTTTCTCCCGTCACCGTACACTGACAGTCATTTCTCTTTGCCAGCTCTTCTGCTATCTTGATCATATAACGCTTCATAATGATCGTAAGTTCCTCGTGCGGACAGTTATCATAGATTGCCATCTGAACATCTGCAAAGTTTACAACATGTAACTTGATCGCACCTGCATAATCCGCAACCAGACACGCCAGATCAATTACCTTTTCTTTGGCACGTTCACTGGTAAATGGCGGTGCATGAAAATATACCGCTTCCATCTGAACTCCACGTTTTGCGATCATATAAGTTGCAACCGGGCTGTCAATTCCACCGGATAATAATGCCATTCCCTTGCCATTTGTACCAACCGGAAGTCCTCCCGGGCCTGGAATCGTGATCGAATAAATATATACCGTCTTCCGGATCTCTACATTTATGATCTCATCCGGTTCATGAACATCAACGGAAGTATCCGGAAATGCCTCTAACAGATAATGACCAAGCTCCGCATTTACCTCCATTGAGGTCATAGGATAGCTTTTATCATTTCTTCTTGTATTTACTTTAAAGGTAAAGTTCTTCTTACGATATGCCTGATCCACATATGCGATCACCTTTCCTTTGATCGCTTCAAACGATGTATCCTCCTCTACCACGATCGGGCAGATTCCAACGATACCGAATACCTTGGTCAGTGCATTCACTACATCTTCATAATCATAGTCTGATTTTGCTTCAATAAAGATCCTTCCCTGTTCCTTGCGGATATAAAAATCACCATAATTTTTGATCTTACGATTAATGTTTTTTACAAGGATATCTTCAAATATATACCGGTTTTTTCCTTTTGTACCGATCTCAGCATATTTGATCATAAATGCCTTATACTGCATATACTTCTCTCAACCTCCAATTTTCATCCTGTTTATTTATTCTTCACCTGTTTTTTACTATTATAAACAAACTTTCCATTCGTTTGATACTACTTTTTTCTGACATATTTTCTATAAACCGGCAGGATCTCCTCTATCACATCTGCTGCATAGTCTGCCTGTTCCACTGTGTTCTCTGCCGAAAAACTGAAACGGATCGTGGATTCCAACCGATTCTTCTGCAAACCGATCGAAGACAATACATGGCTGACTGCCGGTTTATTCGACGAACATGCCGATCCGGAAGAAACATAGATTTCCCGTTCTTCTAATGCATGCAGCATCACTTCGCTTCGAACACCAACAAATGATACACTTAGGATATGTGGTGCTTCCCCTTCATTGATATATACATCCGGAAGTGTCTTTAGTCGTTCGGTCAAACGGTCTTTTACCGCCCGCATACGAACAATTCTGGCTTCCAGATCTTCATAAACTATCTTTGTTGCCAGTCCAAATCCTGCAAATCCCGGAACATTTTCTGTACCTGACCGCATTCCATCCTGCTGTCCGCCGCCGTATATGATTGGCTTCACCTTCGTACGGTTCTTGATAAACAACGCTCCCGTTCCTTTTGGTCCATGTATCTTATGACCACTTACAGACATCAGATCGATACCCATCCGTTTCGGGTAAATGTGATATTTGCCAAATGCCTGAATCGCATCCACATGAAAGAGCGTCTTCGGATTCTTTTCTTTGATAATCTCTGCAATCTCCTGAATCGGCTCTACTGCACCAATCTCATTATTTACATACATAACAGATACAAGGATCGTATCCTCATTCACTTCCTGTTCTAATTGTTCCAGATCCACGATTCCCTGGTGATCTACATTCAGATATACAACTTCAAATCCAAGACTCTCCAAAAATGCCATCGTACTTGATACGGATGCATGTTCCACCTTAGAAGTTATAATCCGGTTACCACTTCTTTTATTCGCAAGTGCCGCTCCGATCAACGCAAGATTATTAGATTCCGTTCCACCGGAAGTCAGCACGATCTCTTTGCTGTCTACCTTCCATTCTTTTGCAAGAATCTCTTTTGTCTCCTTGATATAGTGTCCTGCATCCAGACCTTTCTGATGCAAGGAAGAAGGATTTCCATAATCTTCTTCCATTAATTTTACTACCAGATCTTTCACTTCCGGAAATACCTTTGTTGTTGCTGCATTATCAAAATATGCTTCCATCTCTATCTATCCTCTTCCAGTTCAAACATTATGATCGACATAACCGCCATTCCTGCCGTCTCTGTACGCAAAATTCTGTGTCCAAGTGTGACCATCTTCGCGCCCATAGCTACCGCTGTCTTGACTTCTTCTCTGGCAAATCCACCTTCCGGACCTATAAATATACCAAGACTTTTCTTTCCTTTGATCGATGCAAAGACCTCTTTCGAATATGCGACTCCTTCTGCTTCCTCATATGGGATCATATTCATATCAAGCTCCTTTGCCATAGCAAGAGCCTCTTTCCATGTTACGGGAGCCGTCACCTCCGGGATTATGCCTCTGCCCGACTGCTTCGCCGCCGCAAGTGCGATTGCCTGATAACGTTCCGTCTTCTTTTCTGCTTTCTTCGCATCCAGCTTGACAACCGTCCGTTTCGTCATAACCGGTACGATCCTGGTCACACCAAGTTCTACCGTCTTCTGGATGATCCATTCCATTTTATCTGCCTTTGGAAATCCCTGAAACAACGTAATCCCTGTTTCAAGTTCTGCAAAATTATCACATACATCCAGAATATCTGCAACCACTTTTTCATGATCCATAACTGAAATCTGGCAGCGGTAATCTCTACCCCTGCCATCACTTATTATGATCTCATCATTTACTTTTAAACGAAGAACATTCTTAATATGATTGACATCCTCACTGGTAATATCAATGCTCTTATCAAATTCCCGTCCATCAAAATCTACAAAAAAACGATTCATCTTCCCAATCCTGTCTCTTTATGACTAATTATCCTTCTCAGCTACAAAACTGATCCAGTCTTTCATAGAGACAGTATCCACTATTCTGAAGTGATTGTCAAGAAGTGCCTGTCTGACCTCATCTTCTTTTGTATTGATAATTCCGGAACAGATAAACTTCGCATCATCCTTCATAAACTGCTGTACAACACCGGAAAGTGGGATGATTACATCTGCAAGAATATTCGCAACTACGATATCATATTTCGGCTCAATCGACTGGACAAGCTCTTTATCTGCGAGCACATTGCCACAGAGGAACTGAACCTGATCTTCAGTAATATGGTTGATCTCCCTGTTCTCGATGCTGACATGAACCGCAGTTTCATCTATATCAATTCCAAGAACCTCTTTTGCGCCAAGATTACTGCATACAAAGGAAAGAATCCCGCTTCCGCTTCCACAGTCAAGAACCAGATCTCCTTCTTTCATATATTTCTTCAACTGTCCGATACATAATCTGGTTGTCTCATGGGAACCGGTTCCAAATGCTGCACCCGGATCAATATCGATCACAATATCATCATCTGTTACGTCAGAAGGTGCATCCTCCCAGGTTGGTTTGATAACGATATTATCATACAGACGAAACGGTTTAAAATATGCTTTCCAGTTATTCATCCAGTCCACATCTTCCGTCTCGGATTCTATGATATTACAGGCTCCAACCGGAATAAATTCTGACAACCGTTCCAGTTCGTTTTTGATCTTTGTTTTTATCTCTTCCTTGTCAAAGGAATCATCCAGATAGCAGGAAACCTTTGCTGTTCCGTCATCCGTCGGCATCTCATCCGGCAGAAGATCTACAAACATCGCTGCCATTTCTTCATCTGTCAGAGGCACATTGTCATCGACTTCTATACCCAAAACGCCTTCCTCATCGAGGAAGGCGCTGAGTAAATCGACAGCCTCACACGTTGTTTCAATCGTGATTTGTGTCCATTTCATAATCTATTTACCTATTTCTTCTTTCTTTTTTTGTGATCTCCAAACGAGAATGATGTTCCTACCGAATCTGTTGCAGGTCTGGTCTCAACCAATGTTGCCTGCTCGTATTCATTCAAAATACGCTTCTGTTCTGCAGTCAGCTTCTCAGGAACCTGTACAACCAGTGTTACATAATGATCACCACGCTGAGTAGGATTCTTCAGGTTTGGCACACCTTTTCCCTTCAGCTTAACCTTGGTATCGGTCTGTGTTCCTGGTGGGATCGTGTAATCAATCTCTCCCTCGATCGTATGGATCTTAATATTTCCACCCAGTGCTGCCTGTGTGAATGAGATCGGTTCGGAGGAGTAAAGATTGTATTCCTGTCTCTGGAACTTCGGATGACGATCAACAAGGATCGTAACATGAAGATCTCCTCTTTCACCACCATTAAATCCAGGTTCACCTTTTCCTTTGATACGGATATTGGTTCCGTTATCTACTCCAGGCGGAACAGCGATCTGAATCTTCTTTCTGCTCTTTACATAACCGGTTCCCGCACAGTTGCTACATTTATATCTAATGATCTTACCGGATCCGCCACAGTCCGGACAAGTCGATACATTTCTTACTACGCCAAACAAGGACTGCTGTGTTGTAACGATCTGACCTTTTCCGCCGCATTTGCCACAAACCTCCGGCTGATGTCCCGGCTGTGAACCAGTTCCCTTACATACTTCACATTCATCCTTTAACGGAAGATCCAGTTCTTTCTGTGTACCAAATATTGCTTCCTCAAAAGCAACTCTGATCGTTGTCTTGATGTTAGCACCCTTTACAGGTCCGTTTGAATTTCTCTGTCTGCTTCCACCACCGAACATATCTCCGAAAATATCTCCGAAAATATCTCCCATATCAGCAAAATCAAAGCCGCCGAAGCCACCAAAGCCACTGCCGCCGGCATTTGGATCAAATGCCGCATGACCATACTGATCATATTTTGCTCGCTTCTCCGGGTCACTAAGTACTGCATAAGCTTCCGCTGCTTCTTTAAATTTTCTTTCAGCTTCCGCATCGCCCGGGTTCATATCAGGATGATATTTCTTGGCTACGACACGATATGCTTTTTTTATCTCTGCCTCTGAGGCATTCTTGGTTACACCAAGAACCTCATAGTAATCAGTTTTTGTTTCTGCCATAACTTTTAACCTTTCATCTGCGATATACTTTCATATCCACAGTAAAACAGGAAACAATTTTCCTGTTTTACTGTCAGATATTTACTATAGACTACATTTCATATTATTTCAAGGCTTAAACCTCTGTGAAATCTCCATCTACTACATCACCCTCTGAAAAGTCCGGTGTACCTGTACCTGTTCCTGCATTTGCTCCGGGACCATTCTGCTCATAAAGCTTAGCGAACAGATTCTGAGCACTTTCCATAAGCTTATCCTTAGCCGCCTTGATCTTATCCACATCAAGATCTGTCATATTCTCTGCATCCGTGCTTTCAATTGTTGACTTTAATGAGTCTAAGTCAGCCTGTACGGCAGACTTATCTGCATCTGAAAGCTTATCTCCGACTTCATTCAGTGCTTTTTCTGTCTGGAATGCAAGTGCATCTGCTTCATTTCTTGCTTCAATGCCTTCCTTACGTTTCTTATCCTGTGCTTCGTATTCTGCAGCTTCTTTTACTGCTCTCTCGATATCATCATCTGAAAGTGATGTACCGGAAGTAATTGTAATGTGCTGTTCTCTTCCTGTTCCGAGATCCTTAGCAGATACATTTACGATACCATTCGCATCGATATCGAATGATACTTCGATCTGAGGAACGCCTCTTCTTGCAGGAGCGATACCATCCAGTCTGAAACGTCCAAGACTCTTATTATCTTTTGCAAACTGTCTTTCACCCTGTACTACGTTGATATCAACGGCATCCTGATTATCCTGTGCTGTTGAGAAAATCTGGCTCTTCTTTGTAGGAATTGTAGTGTTTCTCTCGATCAGATGTGTTGCGATACCACCCATTGTTTCGATAGAAAGTGTAAGTGGTGTAACATCAAGAAGAAGAATCTCACCGGCACCGGCATCACCTGCAAGCTTACCGCCCTGGATAGATGCACCGATTGCAACACACTCATCAGGGTTGATACCCTTGAACGGCTCTTTACCTGTTAATCTCTTAACTTCTTCCTGTACGGCGATGATACGTGTAGAACCACCAACTAATAATACCTTATCAAGATCTGCTGCAGTAAGTCCTGCATCTTCCAGTGCTGTCTGAACAGGTACCTTTGTTCTGTCAACCAGATCTGCTGTTAACTCATCAAATTTTGCTCTTGTCAGGTTCATATCAAAATGCTTTGGTCCATCCTGATTTGCTGTAATGAAAGGAAGGTTGATGTTTGTTGTCATAGCGGATGAAAGCTCTTTCTTTGCCTTCTCTGCTGCTTCCTTTAATCTCTGCATAGCCATCTTATCGCCTGAAAGATCAATACCTTCTGCCTTCTTGAACTCATCTAACATATACTGTGTAACAGCGTTATCAAAGTCATCACCACCGAGCTTGTTATCACCGGCTGTTGCTAATACTTCAATGACACCTTCACCAATCTCTATGATAGATACATCAAATGTACCACCACCTAAGTCATATACCATGATCTTCTGCTCCTGCTCATTATCAAGACCATAAGAAAGAGCTGCTGCTGTAGGCTCGTTGATGATACGCTTTACATCAAGTCCTGCAATCTTACCGGCATCCTTTGTTGCCTGTCTCTGTGCATCTGAGAAGTAAGCAGGTACTGTGATAACGGCCTCTGTAACCTTCTCACCGAGATATCCTTCTGCATCGGATTTCAGTTTCTGAAGAATCATAGCTGAAATCTCTTCCGGTGAATACTTCTTACCATCGATCTCTACTCTGTAATCTGTACCCATATGACGCTTGATGGATGAAATTGTCTTATCTGCATTTGTAACTGCCTGACGTTTTGCAGGCTCACCTACTACTCTCTCTCCTGTCTTTAAGAAACCTACTACAGATGGTGTAGTTCTCATACCTTCTGTATTCGCAATAACAACAGGCTTACCACCTTCCATTACTGCTACACATGAATTTGTTGTACCTAAGTCAATACCAATTATCTTACCCATGATTATATTCCTCCTAAATAAAATTCTGTTTTCTTAATTTAATAAAATTTATATGCTATAGTCATTTGACTATTAGTTTGCAACCTTTACCATGCTGAATCGTAATACCTGATCCTTATACATGTAACCACGCTGCATCTCTTCGACGATCACGTTCTCTCCGTAATTCTCATCCTCTACATGCATTACTGCATTGTGGAACGCCGGATCAAACTGTTCACCCTCGCAGTTCATCGGGGTAACACCGATGGATTCCAGTGAAGTCATGAGTGATTTGTAGATTTTATCAACTCCTGCTTCAAACGGTCTGTCTTTATCCTCTTCCGGAATTGCTGCAATCGCTCTTTCAAAGTTGTCAACTACCGGAAGTAATTTTCCAAGAACATCCTTCGCTCCGAAATCATACATTTTGGATGACTCCTTTTCATTTCTCTGGCGGATATTCTCGCACTCTGCAAGAAGACGTTTATATTTGTCTTCTGCATCCTGACAGCGTTCTTTCAATTTATCATTTTCTTCTCTTAAAGCCTTACTGCCACGCCTGTTCTCTTTTGCAACCGGCTTCGGTTTTGCTGCTTCCGCCTGCTCTTCAGGGACATCCACGGTTTCTGTAACATTCACATCTGTAGTTGTTGTTTCTGCAGTATCTGCTGACTCTGCTGTAACTTCATCTACAATTGTTTCTGCTGCCTTTTCATCTGTCTTTACTTTCTTAGTATCTTTCTTGGTGTCTGCCATTATCGGACCCCCTATTCGTTATTATTAAATATATCATCCAATTCATCGGTCAGATTTTTTAACATCGTAACGACTTTCTTATAGTCCATACGTTTCGGACCGATGATACCTATAGTTCCTTTTGCGCCTTCCGGCATCTTATAAGTTGCCGTTACAAGGGAGCAATCTTTCAGATCCTCACTGGAATTTTCATCACCGATTCGGATCTCTATATCAGAGTTATCTTTATTGATAACTTCTTCTACATATTTTACAAAGTCTTCTTTGTCTTCTATGTCTTCAAAAGTTCCAAGCAGCTTCTCTGCTGTCGCAGAATCCATTAATTCCGGATACTTTAACATGTTGGTCATTCCGCTTGTGTAAACCTTCAGATCATCTGCTTCATGAATGGCTTCCATAATCCCCTGGAATATGGTTTCTAAAATATCTGCATACTCACCTGCCTGTGTCTTCATCGTCTGTATCAGTTCCAGATTAATATCTTCTAATGCAGCTCCCTGAAGGAATGTGTTTAATAAAATATTGAATTTTAAAATCTCGTCATTCTTCAGATCGTACGTGGTATCGATCAGCTTATTCTTTACGATATTTCCATCCACCATGATCACCGCAAGAAGCTTTGACTCAGCAACCTTGGAAAGCTGTATAAACTTCACGGTATTATTATACTGAGGTGTGGTAACCAGTGTGGCATAATTCGTATTTGCCGCTAATACCCGGGCAACCTGCTTCAGCATCTTCTCCATCTTATCAACTCGTTCAAGAAGATTTCCCTTCTCTGTCTCAGCCTCTATCTTCTCATTCATAAGGCTGTCAACGTAGAACCGATATCCTTTGTCCGTTGGAATTCTTCCCGCAGATGTATGTGGCTGACATATATAACCCATGTCCTCCAGATCAGACATCTCATTCCTGATCGTCGCTGAACTCAGATTCAAATCTGTATACTTTGAAATCGTCCGCGATCCTACAGGTTCTCCGGTCTCTAAATAATTGGAAACGATAGCTTTCAGAATTTTGACTTTTCTCTCGTCAAGTTCCATCTGCTCATCCCTTTCGTTTTGTTAGCACTCAAATACTCCGAGTGCTAACCACTAAAATTAATCTAACACCCACTCCCTTGTTTGTCAACATTTATTTTGAAAAAAATCAAGAAAATTTATAACTTTTGAACTTTGAAAAAATGAATGCCGAGACTTGTAGAAATCACAGCATATAAAAGACCGACCACCAGCATGATCAATACATCTGTTCTGTTAAATGCAAGATCACTTGTGGTACTCAAAAGTTCTATGATCCAGATCTGTTTTACTCCGGACGGAAGCTCAAACAGATCCACAAGAACACGATATCCCGGTGTAAATAAGAATACCAGAAGGACTATCGTTGTCATAGACAAGACGGAATGACGGATCAGGGATGTCAGCATAAATACAAACATCACACACGCTCCGGTCACTATAAACTGCAGCACAATCGCAAGCACTATTTTTCCAGTCCTGGAAGCTACTGACATTTCATAGGAACTTCTGAAAAATAAAGCAGCTATCACCCCGGAAATCAGAATATATTCCAATAAAATGCCCCAGGCATAAGTAACTGCTGCCAGCATTCTTGCAATATAACAGGCTGTTCTGCTCTTGCTTCTCTGTAATTCACAGCGCAATGTATTCTGTTCATAATCTTCAGATATATGAAGGATAACCGGAACCATCATAAGAAGGATCAGAAGTTCGGATGCAGAAAAGGAAGAGGCAATATAAGCAATTCCGCTCATCTGGCCTTTGATCGCTGCGACCGTCTGTTCTGAGAAGCCTGCCGCCGCCAGAAAGTCACTGCTTATCCCATTACTTATATAATAAAGAAATGCTGCTGTAAGGCATGCAAATGGCACTACCAGGATCATGATCATCCTGCCATAAAAGCTTTTGCTATACCGAAATACTTCTGCTCCGTAAATATTCATACTGTTGCCTGCTCCTGTTAATTAAGAAATAACCAAAGTTGCCTTCTGTTTCTCTGATGATTTCTTCTGTATTGATATCCGAATCGAATTTCTTTTGTTTTAAAGATACAATATCCGGTCACAGATCTGTTCCAGATCCCCTGGTATATGGCTGGTAAGGATAACAGCCATCCCCTGTTTTCTCCATTTTCTCAGACAGGAAAGAACGGAAGCTTTGGTAAATGGATCCAGTCCATTTAAAGGTTCATCCAGTAGTGCCAGCTTTGTTTCCCTATGAATTGCAAGACACAGCGCCAGCTTCTGTTTATTACCTAGTGACAGCTTAGATGCTTTGATCCGATCAAATTCATGGATTCCCAGAAGTTCTGCCAGCTCCTCATCCATAAGCCCTTTTTCTCCATTCATACGATCCATCAGTCTCAGATTATCCCGCACAGAAAGATCGGAAAAGAAAGAAGGTCTGTCGATCACACATGCCATATCCCGTTCTGATATTCCGGTAATCATCTGCCCCGAACACCTGTTGATTTCCCATGGAATAAATCCTGCCAGTAGCCGGAGCAACGTGCTCTTCCCGCTTCCATTTTGCCCTGCCAACCCGACGATTTCTCCTTTATCGATCGTAAATGTCAGATTCTTCTCCCATACCGGAGTTTTCGTTCCAGGATAGGTATAATTCAGTTCCTTCCCTTCTATGACAGTCTCTCTCTGCCCATCTGTCTCTTTTTTCATATCCGAACCTGTCCTTCGTCTCTCATTTGTTTTCATCATGCAGAAAATCTACAAGGATCCTGTTGCTTACATCGATTCCCTTTCTCGTTAGAAAGACCATTCCTTTCTCATCCTTCATATGTCCGCTCGCCACATAACTTCTTATAACATCCCCATAGACATCATATAAGGAATGTCCAAACCGGTCATAGAAATCTGCCGCACTGATCCCTCTTGTCATCCGCAGTCCAAAGATCACATATTCCTCCATCAGGGTATCAACATCAACCGTTTCATCAATATGACGGATCGTATCCAGTGCCTGACTCTGATAAATCTCATCGGCCGACCGTTTATCAAATACATCCTCCATCGTCCGGATATACTGCTTCATATCCAATGTATTTGAGTATCTTCTTCCATTAAAAAAAGAAGCCGCGCCGATACCAAGTCCGATGTATTCATCCATCGTCCAGTATACAATATTATGCCGGCATTCATATCCGGGCTTAGCATAATTGGAAATCTCATACCGCTTATACCCTGACATCTCAAGCACCTTTCTGGTTGCCTCATACATTTCGCGGTCAGCCTCCTCATCCGGGAGCTTTGCAAGAAGCTCCGTATCCTCTGCGAGCGGCGTACCATCTTCCACGATCAGACTGTAGGAGGAGATATGCTCCGGTCTGCACTTCAATACCCGTTCCAGTGTATCCAGATAGGAATGAAGTGTCTGTCCAGGAATGGCAGAGATCAGATCAATGTTGATATTCCGAAAGCCCGCCTCCCGTGCCATCTGATAGGAAGCCAGGAACTGCTCATATGTATGGATCCTGCCAAGCATGGCAAGCTCATCATTGTGTGCAGACTGCAGTCCGATACTCATACGGTTGATCCCTGCATCCAGATATTCTGCCGCCTTGATCGCGGTCAGGGTTCCCGGATTCACCTCTATCGTGATCTCTGCTGCTTCATCTACCTTAAAGATGCTTCGAAGCGTTGCCAGAATATTCATGATCTCGCCCGGCAAAAGTATAGACGGAGTGCCTCCGCCTATAAATATCGTTCTTACAATATAGTCCTTTGATATACTTTTATAGCTCAATAATTCTCTGCAAACACTCTGGACATATGCTTTTCTGACTGCCCCACTCCGGTTGATCTGCGGATCATCCGCACCAAAAGACAGGAAATCACAATATACACACTTCTTAACGCAAAACGGAATATGTATATAAATACTCAGATTTTTTCTCATGTGTTTTTCCTGCCTTCTCATTTTTCTGTAATTTGCTTTCTTCTTATATCAAAATCACATTTGATTTATTTCATTCTAAGTGTCCCGATATAACCTGCAATTATTTTATATTTATTCCTCATCAAGTTTTAATACGCTCATAAACGCCTGCTGCGGGATCTCTACATTTCCGATCTGACGCATACGTTTCTTTCCTTCCTTCTGTTTCTCCAGAAGCTTCTTCTTACGGGAGATATCTCCACCGTAACATTTTGCAAGGACATCCTTTCTGACTGCTCTTACTGTCTCTCTGGCAATGACCTTATTGCCGATTGCAGCCTGGATCGGAATCTCAAATAAATGTCTTGGAATCTCCTGCTTTAATTTCTCACACATCTTTCTTCCGCGTTCATAAGCAGTGTCCTGATGAAGAATGAAAGATAACGCATCGACCTCTTCTTTATTGATCAGAATATCCAGCTTCACCAGCTCACTTCGTACATAGCCCTTCATCTCATAATCAAAGGATGCATATCCTCTGGATCTTGATTTTAAAGCATCAAAGAAATCATAAATGATCTCATTTAACGGAAGGTCATATCGAAGCAGTGCTCTGGTTTCTTCCATATATTCCATTCCCTGATATACGCCACGTCGTTCCTGACAAAGCTGCATGATCGCACCCACATATTCTGTAGTGACCATGATCTCTGCGGATACAAATGGTTCTTCCATATATTCGATATTCGATGGATCCGGCAGATTGGACGGATTCGTCAGTTCGATCATCTTGCCATCCGTTGTATGCACACGGTAAACAACGCCCGGTGCAGTCGTAACCAGATCCAGATTAAACTCTCGCTCCAACCGCTCCTGTATGATCTCCAAATGGAGAAGTCCAAGGAAACCGCAACGGAAACCGAAACCAAGTGCGATCGATGTCTCCGGCTCAAAGCTTAAGGACGCATCATTTAACTGCAGCTTCTCTAATGCATCACGAAGATCCGGATATTTGGCTCCATCTGCCGGATAAAGTCCGCAATAGACCATAGGCTGTGCCTTCTTATATCCCGGAAGAGCCTCTGCACACGGATTGTCGTTATCTGTAACGGTATCACCGACCGTGGTATCTCTGACATTCTTTAAGCTGGCAGTAATATAACCTACCATTCCTGCGGATAACTCATCACATGGAACGAATCTGCCAGCCCCGAAGATTCCTACTTCCACTACCTCTGCAACTGCTCCGGTTGCCATCATCCGAATGGATGTTCCACGTTTTACCACACCGTCGAATAAACGGCAGAATATGATAACACCTTTATAAGAATCATAAATACTATCAAATATAAGCGCCTGAAGCGGCTTTTCCGGATCTCCTGCTGGTGCCGGTATCTTCGTAACGATCTGCTCTAAGACCTGATCGATATTGATTCCGTTCTTTGCCGATATCCTTGGAGCATCCTGTGCTTCAATTCCGATCACATCTTCAATTTCATTTACCACACGCTCCGGTTCTGCCGAAGGAAGATCGATCTTATTGATAACCGGCATAACATCCAGATCGTGATCGATCGCAAGATATACATTTGCAAGTGTCTGTGCCTCGATTCCCTGTGCAGCATCCACAACCAGGATCGCGCCCTCACAGGCAGCCAGACTTCTTGATACTTCATAATTAAAATCCACATGTCCCGGAGTATCGATCAGATTGAAGATATATTCCTCTCCATCCTGTGCTTTATAGATCGTACGGACGCACTGTGCCTTGATCGTGATTCCACGCTCCCGCTCCAGATCCATATTATCAAGCACCTGATTCTGCATCTCACGTTCAGTCAATAATCCTGTCTTTTCTATAATTCTGTCCGCAAGTGTCGATTTACCATGATCGATATGCGCTATAATGCAAAAATTTCGTATCTTTGACTGATCTATATGAGCCATCCTGTTTTCCTCCGGTATCTGAATTTCTTTTCTCTTTTTTATTTTAAGCATGCATTCCTGCAGGCAAATAATTTCGTGTTCATTATCATAACACAATCTCACTTTCCGCTCAATACTTTGTAGAGAATTGCAGCCAGCGGCTCCATGGCATTTTTTGCTTCTTCTACTGTGTTCGTCTGACTTCCGACTTCTACTAACAACGACCGTGGTTTCAGATCCAGATTATACCGGTAACCCTTAACAAATATCTTTCTTACAAAGGAATCATAATTGGCCTGCGCTGTCAGATACATCTGCAGACTGAATGCAAGATTCTCTGTTTTGTACGGATTGGCAAGATATGCGATATCACCATTCTTATTAAGACGGCTCACTCCGTTTAAGAACATGACCTGTGCTGTTTTTTTGCCATCTATTTCCGTGATCAGATATGTATCTTCGGATACCCCATCCCTGTGAAGATCGATCACGACCTCAATGGAAGGATACTCCGCAAGGATCTTCTGGACCCCTTCTCTTGCATAATCATAAGCAGCACTTCGATCTAACTCTCCACCTGTCATATCATAGGCCGTTGTATCATGATAGACTGCTACCCCGTAATTTTCTTCAAGAAGCTCAGTCAGATAGTCTCCAAGTCCGATTACGGTATCCTCAACCCTTCCCGGCTCGGAATCTTTAAAGCTCTCCGTTCCGTGTGTATGGTAGATCAGTACCTTATAATTCTTTTCTTCTGTATCGATCGTCAGATCCATGGAAGCAAGATCCTGTCCATTTAATTCTTCTCTGGATACACTTGTTGTACTGTCTATAACATAAAAATTTGATCTCATATAATCATAATCCGTCAGTTTCTCCCGCATATATCCATATTTGTCTGACATGGCGGCAACTATGGCTTTCGCCCGGTGATCCAGTGCGATCACAGTCTGCGCCGGCAGATTGTCCGTTCCTTTTTCATCCGTCATCTGTCCCGCCGACACAGTCTGATCCTTCTGTCCGCTTCCCTGTACCAGTTCTCCTGCCAGACAATATTCCTGCAGCATATCCTCCAGATATTTCCCGGATGCCGACACGGTTTCCATATTTTCGGTCTGTGTTTCGTATCCATTTCCAAAAAACAGCCAGTTCACCATCCGGTTTACCAATTCCATCCGATATGTTGCGTCACAATTTGCGAACCAGATCAGTATCGACAATCCGGCCCATAAAAGGCAGTATTTTGTTTTTCTTATGATCCGTCTGTTCTTCATCCAGTAAATACTCTTATTTTAGTTATTTACCAGTATATGTTGGTTATGTGAAAATCATGCTGTTTATTGCTTCGGATATTGTGAAGCTTATTCGTTTTACCAGTTCATCGATATTTTTTGGTGTTACAAACATATCCGCAAGCTCCGGTTCAGCCAGATGATATGCCAGCTCATATCGCTGCTGTTCGGAAAAAGATTCCATCAGCTTTTTTCCATAAGACTGGTTAAATGTATCTGCAATAACATCCAGAGAACCATCTATAATGGACGGAACTGAAATAACGGTTGGAACACCAAGAGCGATCACCTTTGCTCCGATCGTCTGTGAATTGATCTCCGTACGATGATTCCCAACACCGGATCCCGGACTGATACCGGTATCCGCAAGCTGTATCGTTTTATTTAAACGTCTGCTGCTCCGGGCGGCAAGTGCATCGACTACAACGACTGCATCGACATCAATATTGTCACAGATTCCACGGATGATCTCCACCGTCTCGATCCCCGTCTGGGCCATGACACCCGGACAGATCGCAGAGATTTCATATTCCGGCTCTTCCTGCAGGTGTATATGCTCCATCTGCAAATGTCTGGTTATAAATAAATGATCGGTCACCAGTGGTCCCAGCGAATCCGGTGTTACCTCCCGGTTTCCCAGTCCCACAACCAGGATGGAACGGGCTTCTCCCAGCATTTTTTTCAGATCATGTGCCAGCTCTTTACAGAGCGGCTTATGGATATCCTCATCAAATTCCCGGATTTCCGGACATTCAATGGTGATATAAGTGCCAACCGGTTTTCCCAACGTATCGGCTCCTGTCTGGTCATTTACATGTATAATAGTCGTCTTTATTTTTTCCTGGCTGATCCTTGTTTCAATTTCGATCCCGTCTATCTTCCCGCGGTCCTTGATATCCTCCCGCAGCTCAATGGCAAGATCGGTTCGTATTGCCCGGTTCATGTATACGCCTCCTATCTGTTATCCCAATACATATAAAATACCCGGGTGAATTTCTTTTTATTCACCCGGGCAGTTTACATGATCTTTTTTAATATACGGCTGATCACCTCAGGATAACCACAGATCGTCATGACCGGCGGATTCCATCTGACATATGCTGTATTATAAAAACAGGTCGATACTCCTACTTCTATACCGCCTTCCATCTCGGCAGATCGTATGATACGCTTGAATTTACTCTCACTCTTTACCAGACTGAAGGCAGCTTCATGGATCGTAAAATCAACAACCGGATACCCTCCGTCATATCCTGTGACCTTCGCATCCTCAATAAAGGAAAACTCCTCTTTCCATACGGAAATTGCTTCTTCAATTGACTCAAACATCGCTGTTCTGTTTCCTCTCTGTTTATTTCTGTAACCATCATACTACAAAATCCACCTATAGTGTAACAAAAAAACTATAAAATATTTGGGATTTATCCGCATTTTTATATGTCTTAATTTTATTTCACATCAGAAGTTTTACTTTATTATTATGTAAATCTCTGCTATAATGAGTTGTATTTATGATTGAACTTAATTTAAGGAGGATTTTCCATGGATTTTAGCAAAAAGGGCGTGGAAAAGAAACAAAAAGCACTTGTTTCCAAACTACCCCGAAATAAACGAAAACTATCGGTTTCGCTGTTCAAAACACTACTGGTCATATTCCTTGCGATCATCGTACTTGGAATCGGTTCCGGTTTTGGTATGTTAAAAGGCATATTGGACGACACACCAGAGGTGAATGCCAAGGATCTGATCCCGAAAGGATATCAGACAACCCTGTATGATCAGGACGGCAAAGAGCTTATGGTTCTTGCGAGCTTTGATGCCAACCGTGAGTATGTTTACTACGATGATATACCGGAAACACTTGTAAATTCCTTCATTGCTATTGAAGATAAACGTTTCTGGGAGCATAACGGTATCGATGTCCAGGGTATCATGCGTGCCTTCGCCCACGGTCTCCAGTCCGGTGACTTTGATCAGGGTGCCAGTACACTGACCCAGCAGCTGATCAAAAACCAGATCTTCAATGTCGGCCTGGATGAAAAAACCATGTTTGACAAGATCGAACGTAAGGTGCAGGAGCAGTATCTGGCAGTTGAGATCGAAAAGGTGCTTCCGAAAAAGAGCATTGCCGAGTATTACCTAAATACAATCTATCTCGGTCAGGGACGTTACGGCGTAGAAACCGCTGCAAAATACTATTTCAATAAAGAACTGAAGGATCTGTCCATATCCGAATGTGCGGTACTGGCAGCCATCCCTCAGAACCCAAGTAAATTTGACCCTATCGTTTTCCCGGAGGAAAATGCCAAAAGACGACTGATGGTTCTTGAAAATATGCTGGATCAGAACATGATCTCCCAGTCCGATTACGATACTGCACTCGCTGATGATGTATATAGCGAGATTGAAAAGGTATCATCGATCAAGAAATCATCCCCTACCAAGGTCAACTCTTATTACATTGATGAGGTCATCAGCCAGCTTGAAGATGATTTCATGGCTATGGGCTATTCCAAGTCAGAGGCAGACAGCCTGATCTACTCCGGTGGTCTGGATGTCCGTACCTGTCAGGATACACAGATCCAGAATATCTGTGATGATGTTTTAAATGATGAAGATAACTATCCGGCTGACAGCTATCAGTTATCCTATGCACTGACACTGGTAGATGACAACGGTGAACAGTACAACTACAGTCAGAATATGATGGTAACCTGGTTCCAGGAAGAAATGGGACAATCCTCTTTCGACCTAATCTTCTCCAGTGAAGAAGATGCCCGTGCTGCTGCTGACGAATACAAAGCGCACCTGATTGAGACAACCGGTTACAAGGAACAGCTTGAAAGCTATAAGGTCACAGTGGAACCACAGATCTCCTTCACCCTGATGGATCAGGAGACCGGTCAGGTAAAAGCCATCGTCGGCGGTCGTGGTGAAAAGACAGAGGATCGCTCCTTTAACCGTGCTACGGAAGCAACCAGACAACCCGGATCAACCTTTAAGGTTGTTGCCTCTTTTCTTCCTGCACTGGACGGCTGCGGCATGAGCCTTGCAACCGTATACAAAGATGAACCATACACCTATACAAATGGCGGCGAAGTCAGGAACTGGTACAGTGGCTACCGTGGTCCAAGCACGATCCGACAGGCTATTCAGAATTCCATGAATATTCTTGCTGTTAAGACGATCACAGATGTTACTCCGGAGCTTGCTTACGAATATCTGTTAAAGCTTGGATTCACAACCCTAGTAAAAGAACGTACAAATTCAAGCGGAGGGATTGAATCGGATATCAACCAGTCCCTTGCCCTTGGTGGTCTGACAGATGGTATCACAAACCTTGAGATCACCGCTGCTTATGCAACAATTGCAAATGAAGGCAATTATATCAAACCTATCTTCTACACCGAGGTATATGATCATGACGGCAAGCTTCTGATCGATAACAGAACACCGGAAGAATCCCCGGTCATCTCTCCTCAGAATGCATGGTTATTAACAAGTGCCATGCATGATGTAGTTACGATCGGTACCGGTACTGCTGCAAATCTTTCATGTGGTCTTTATACAGCAGGTAAAACAGGTACAACCTCCAGCAACTACGATGCATGGTTCTGTGGATATACTCCATATTACACCGCTTCGATCTGGATCGGTTTTGATGTAAATACTAATTTTGCTGCTGGAAGCTATCATAAGAACATGTGGCGTAAGATCATGGATGCAATCGTGGAAGCAAAGGGTCTGGATACCTCCAAGACCTTTGAAATGCCAAGTGGAATCATACGGGCAACCGTATGTAAGGATACCGGACTTCTTCCTGTTGAAGGCTGTTCAACAATAACAGACTATTTTGCAGAAGGAACCGTTCCTACCAAACGATGTGGTGGAAACAAGAAGGTTGTGATCTGTAATGATTCCCATAAGGTAGCAACCAATACCTGTAAGGAAACAACAACCTACTATTATACAGAAGATGATGACGGCAAGATTGAGATCATTGATGCAGACTTTGAATACGACCAGAACATCCTGAAAGAGAAATGTCCGCTTCATCCGGAGGAAGAAAAACCCGAAGACCCTTCTGATTCTGAAGATCCAAATAAGACTACAGAGGACAACAAGAAGGACAGCTTCAAGATCACATCCGGTGTAGATGGAGCCGGTGGTTCTATCTCACCAAGTACAACCGTAAAATCCGGCAAGAGTACAACCTTCTATATCACACCGGATAAGGGTTATGTGATCTCGGATGTATATGTAGACGGAAGCTCCGTCGGACCGGTTTCACAGTATAAGTTCTCAAAGGTAAAAGGCAATCATACGATCACTGTTAAGTTCAAAAAGGACAAGACAGAAGAACCGCCAACAGAGAAGCCTACAACAGAGGAACCAACAACGGAAACTCCTACAACAGAAGAACCAACAACGGAAGCTCCTACAACAGAAGAACCGCCAACAGAGGAACCTACCGATGAACCATCTTCTGATGAACCTTCCTCAAAAGAGAACAAACATAAAAATACAGAAGAATAAAAACGATATATGTAAAAGGGAGCCATGAGAGATCATTCTCATGGCTCCTTTCCTATTCCCTGGGATCTATATAAAAAAATATACTTTATACTATTTTACCATCTTTGGCTTAAAGATCAGGGATGCCAGATAAGAAAAGATCAATGCTGCCGATGTTCCTACTGCCGCCATCTTGAAGCCTCCCCGGAACAGCCCGATAAATCCATCCTGATCAACTGCCTCTTTTATTCCCTTCCAGAGATTATAACCAAATCCGGAAAGAGGAACCGAGGCTCCGCAGCCGGCAAATTCAAGAAATGGTTCATATATCCCGATTGCTCCAAGAGCAGCACCGGTACATACCAGGATCACCATGATCCGTCCCGGAAGCAGCTTCGTCTTGTCCATCAGTATCTGAACAAGCACACAGACAGCACCTCCGATCACAAATGCCTTTATATAATCCATAAATAACTTTACCTCCGTTCTATTATAACTGCATGTGCCACGCCCGGTATATTCTGTCCTTCATTATAACTTACTGTGGAAAGAAGTGCTCCGGTCGGTACAAACAATACCCTCTTCCAGGTTCCGTCCCGTAACTGCTTTAATACATAGCCAGCCAGCGTAATAGCCGAGCATCCGCAGCCGGAGCCACCGGAATGTGTATCCTGTTCTTCATTATCAAAGATCTCGATACCACAATCCATATGCTGGTTGCTGATATCTATTCCATTGTCCTTTAAAAGATCAAACAGTATCTTCTGCCCGATCTTCCCCAGATCCCCGGTAATGATACGGTCATAATACGTTGGCTTCCGATCAAAGTCCTTCAGGTTCTGATAGATCACATCTGCCGCTGCCGGTGCCATACAGGCTCCCATATTAAAGGAGTCCTTTACCCCATAATCCACGATCCGTCCCGTTGTAATCCCGGTAATCTGAATTGCTCCTTCTTCCGGCTCTGCCTTACCAACAACAAACGCTCCACTTCCGGTTACCGTCCAGGTCGCAGATAGCGGTCTCTGATTTCCATATTCCAGTGGAAACCGGAACTGCTTCTCTGCACTTCCAAAATGACTGGACGTTGCTGCCACTACACAGTCCGCATAACCGGCAGCAACTGTCATGGATGCCAGCGACAATCCCTCTCCACAGGTGGAGCAGGCTCCATACAACCCAAATACCGGTATATCAAGATCCTTAATACCAAATGTGGTTGCGATCAACTGTCCCAGCAGATCCCCCGCAAATATATACCGGATCTCCTCTTTCTTTTTATCCGCCTTTTTGATTGCAAGCTCGACCGCCTGCCGGATCATCTCACTTTCGCCCTCTTCCCAGGAATCCTTTCCAAATGTAGGATCTTCGGAACGGATATCAAAGTAATCCGCCAGAGGTCCTTCAGCTTCCTTTGGCCCACAGATAGAAGCCGCTCCCAGAATACATGGAGGATCTGAAAAACTGACACTTTGTTTTCCAACCATTTTATTCATTTTCTGCCTCCTTATTTCCATATGTTCTTCTGTTGATAGTCATTTGCTTCTTTTCTTTATTTTATTCATATTTAATATGTTCTGGACAAATCCGCTGATTCGGGGTAATCTATGAAAGAATAAAAACAATCTGGATAGGTATGAATTATGATATTTACAAAAGAATACTGGTTAAATTGTATCGATCGAACAAAACGATACGCAAAAACATTTATTAAATGGCTGATCTGTTCTGCCATTATCGGAATCACCTGCGGGGCTGTCGGAACAGCCTTTCATTACAGCGTTGAATATGTCACACAGTTCCGTTCCGGGCACAGATGGATCATCTTCCTGCTCCCGGCAGCCGGTCTGTTGATCGTATTTCTGTACCGTGCAGGCGGCATCAAGCATGACAAGGGAACCAACCTTGTTATCGGTTCGATTCGGAATCCGGAATATAATGTGCCTTTCCGTATGGCACCTCTGATCTTTATAACAACCGTTATCACGCATTTATTTGGCGGATCTGCCGGCCGGGAAGGTGCTGCCCTGCAGATTGGCGGAAGTCTGGGTGCATCGATTGGCAAATTGATCAAAATGGATGACAGCGATAAACATATTATGACCTTGTGTGGTATGAGTGCCGTATTCGCTGCCCTGTTTGGAACTCCTGTTACGGCCGCACTTTTCAGTGTAGAGGTTATCAGCATCGGAATTCTGTATTATAGTGCACTGGTACCATGTATCCTGTCAGCAACCATTTCCTATGCGATCACAGAAAAATTTCACATCACCCCTACCTATTTCATTCTGAATCAGGTTCCTGAAATGTCACTGGCAACCGGGATCCGGGTGATCATTCTCTCGGTCGCTGCTGCCGTACTCAGCATCCTTTTCTGTATGTCCATGCAGGTCATCGGAAAAACATTTAAGAAATATCTGAAAAACCAGTATCTTCGTATATTGGTTGGCGGTGTGCTACTGGTTCTCCTGACGCTTGCCGTCCGCTGCAATGACTACAATGGTGCCGGTATGAACATTATTGAACAGGCGATCCATGGAACAGCAAAACCGGAAGCCTTCATTCTGAAGCTCCTGTTTACCTGCATCACGATCGGCTGCGGATTCCGTGGCGGAGAGATCGTTCCATCGTTCTTCATCGGTGCAACCTTCGGATGTACCCTTGGAGGCTGGATTGGACTGGATCCAGGATTCGGAGCTGCTATGGGGCTTGTATGTCTCTTCTGCGGCGTTGTAAACTGTCCACTGGCATCTCTGGTCTTAAGCATCGAATTATTCGGTGCAAGCGGTATCCTGCTGTTCGCGATCGGTTGCAGTGTCAGCTATATGTTATCCGGTTATTACAGCTTATACAGTGAACAGAAAATCATATATTCCAAGCTTCGTCCTCACTATGTAAACCTGTATACCAATCAGGAGGTCAAAACAAACGAACACAGTGAAGCGGAATAATATACTATCAATAACACAAAAGAAAGCTCATATGGCTGCCTGATCCTTACGAACCGGCTTCCATATGAGCTTTTCTTTGTTTCTTTATTTAATCATCTGTCTTTGTATCATTCTTTTTCTTATTGTCTGACTTTTTATCCGATTTCTTATCATCCTTCTTGGAATCGTCTTTCTTGTCGTCCTTCTTTTCTGTCGTATCCTCAGTTGTCTTTTCCTCGGTTGTTTTTTCCTCCGTCTTCTTCTCCTCAGTCGAATTCTCCTCAGTCGAATTCTCCTCTGAGGTATCTTCCTTCTCTTTGGTTCCACGAAGAACTACTTTATCCCGTTTATCATACACACTGACAGATTCCGGTTCAGATGAGATTACCTCTCCATTTCCGTCATATACCGTCCGGTAGGTCTGATATTTAGTTCCTGTGATACCTGTAACGGAAACTTCCTCTTCACCTTTCTCCAGTGTATCGTCGTCCTCATATTCCGTATCATAATCATAAGTTGCTACCAGTTCACTGGACAGTGACACTCTGAAGTCCTTTAGCTTCGTTCCATAAATCGCACATGACACAACACCACCACTATAGGAGGCGGTCACCTTGAGCGGATAATCCGTATTATTTATAAAACGGTAATCCGGTCCGCCCCAGGATACTGTTGCATCAAAGCCTGCATCTACATAAGTGGATGGATGCGGATGGCAATGACGTTCTGCAATTTCCAGATTCGCATACAGACAGGCATCATAAAGAGTGGATGATACCTGACAGATACCTCCGCCGACTTCATCTACTGATTCCCCATTGACATAAGATGGAGCTGCCTGAAACCCATTCTCAATGGTTCTCTGTCCTACCACATTATTGAATGAAAACTCTTCACCCGGCATCAGTATCGTGCCGTTACAATTCTCTGCCGCCTTTGCAACATTTCCTTTTCTTGCATCCGTTCCACCTACATTGGTACTGAAGGATCCCAGCGTATCACGGAAAAGATAGGCCTGTAATGTCTCCTTCGACAGCTCCGGTTCTGTATAAACCAGATCAAAGCTGACTTCTTCTCCATCGGCTGCCGCATCCAGCTTCTTCCTGGCAGCATCTTTATCAAAGCTGATTCCTACCACAGAATCTGTTACGCTGTAATCATTTTCCGGATCCAGTGTTGCATCCGCCGGTGCTACATAAATCTGATCATATACCAGATCCAGATCGACATCACTGTATGTAAGTGGACATTCAAGCTGCGCATCATATTCTCCCTTGCTGATGCAGGAAGCAATCTCATCTGCCAGCTTATCCGAATCTACCGTATAACCTCCGCGGCCCTTTGTAACAATAACCTTGTCATCCTTCACGGTGTAAGAGGAATCTTCTACCCCTTCCAGCTTCGTCAGCCCGGACTGTTCGATCGCAGTATACAACGGCTTCTTATCCTTCAGCGATGGCCGTGCAGTATATTCTGCCTCACCAAATAATGCCTTAATAAAATTAAAACCTCTTGTTAAAAATCCATGGCTTTCATCGTTTGCCTGTTGTACCGCATCGATCACATCCAGATCCAGAGCTTCTTCGATCGCAATGCAATATGTTTTACCTTCCAACGTTACATCAATCCCGGCGTTATTGTACTCCGTTGCAAACTGATCTTCTACAGCCGCTGCAGCTTCCTTCACCGTCATGTTACTGACATCAATTCCATTTATACTGGTATTTGGAAAAAACTTTTTCTTACCAATAATTCCGCAAAATATCAGATAACACACACACAATGCAACAATAACACATACTGTTGTAGTAACACTTCTTTTTGCTTTTTTCATGATGTATCTCCATTTACTACACATGCGAGTATACGCATCCTGCTAAAGGATACAGATACCTACTATTATTAACTTAACCATTTGTTAAAGTTATCATAGGTATTTTTATCTGTCAATACAGATTCCCCTTAAATCTAATATTTCACAAAACCATCATTTTACCTTAAAACATATGTAACATTTTTGAAAAAACAGGCCGGGAATCATACCCAGCCTGCCAGCTTACAGATCCAGTATATCAGTCCCAGCACCCATGATGTAAAGATACCGTACATGATGACCGGGCCTGCAATCGTAAAACATTTTACACCTTTACCGAAGACCTCACCTTCGGTCTGAAACTCTATGATCGGAGCACAGACACCATTAGCAAAGCCCGTGATCGGTACCAGAGTTCCGGCTCCACCATATTTTGCGATCTTCTTATAGACATTCAGACCTGTGAGTACCACACTGATGAGTACAAGAACGATCGATACATAAGACGAACTGTCATCCTTATCCAGTCCCGCATATTCAAACAAATTAAATAACACCTGTCCGATCGTGCAGATCAGTCCTCCGATGAGAAACGCCCACAGGCAGTTTCTTGCCGAATTGGATACCGGAGTAATCGTTTCAACATACTGATTGTATTCCTTTTCTTTTGGTTCAAACTGCATATACTTTCCTCCTGTCTTACCGGGTTCTATTCTTCAGTATTTTCCATTTGCATGAAAACTATGCATATAAATCGCATTCCTAGACCAGTCCGGTTGATATCAGACCAAGAACAGAACCCACGAGTTTCCCTGCTGCAACCATGTATATGATGTAAGGAATATAACGCCGGATTGAAAACCGTCTGGATATGATCGGAAATACATTCAGCACCTCTGCGAGCGCACCAACCAGACAGCCTGTAAAGATACCGCCAAGCAGGGTTACAAAAGCCAGCCCAGGAATTGCAAGCGGGATCCGGATATTAAATATATATACGATATTTCCTGCCACAGCACCATATGCCAACAGACATTCCACCAGCATATAGTGCCGGTTGCCTTTCACCTTTTCCGCCAGTTTGGGGAATACTCCGATCAGGGATATAAATGCAAAATAACCACTGGATATAGCTGCCCCTCCGATAAATGCAACCAGTGCATAACAGATATGTCTAATCAGCATCCCGCACATCCTTCTTTCTTACAGAATCCGTGATCACTGTCTGATTGATCTCCTGTTCATACTGCCGCATCTGCACCTGAAGCGGGGTCGGATCATCGGTAAATTTCTTATTGGCTCCATGATTAAAGAATACAATGATTCCAATGAACAAGCCCAGTGAATAGGCAACACCGCCAATCATGGCTCCTGATTCACTGCCTCCGGTAAATACATTCTGAAGCAGATCAAGCTGTCCGACCAGATTCACATCCGAGTTATAGGATATAATTGAAAATCCAGCACCAAAGAATGCGATCAGGCATAGAAATATAAATTTGAACTTCTGCTTTATCCGGTCCGACGGATCGAATGCCTTATAATATACAACGACATCAGGTTGTCCAAGATTCTGGATACACAGCTCCCCATCGCAGTTTTTTCTGATCTCCTCTATGATATCCAATATGGATATGACCTGCTGTTCCTTTGAACTGGTAGAAAAATTCATCAGTTCAATTTTTTCGATTTTATTTTTCAGATCCAGATTGTCGGATACGACCTTCGATACATCCCGGATCAATACCTTTCGTTTTTCCGCCAGAACACTTTCTGCCAACTGCAAATATACCATTTCTGCCATATTACGAAACCTGCTTTCCCATATTCTTACAGGATTAGGGTATCCGCATCTGTTCTTTTTATACACTTTCTTTTAATTTCTCAAGAATCCGTTTTTCCTGCCGGCTCACCTGAACCTGGCTGATACCAAGCAGTTTTCCGGTCTCCGACTGCGTTTTGTCTTCAAAATACCGAAGCTGGATCAAACGCTGTTCCTCCGGCTCCAACCGTTCCAGCATCTGCATCAACGACAAATGATCAACAATCTCCTGGCTATATTCCTCCGTTTTTGAATATACACCCGGAGCATCCAGAGACTCCGGCTCCAACGAAGCCTCCATTGCCATTACGATCTCCCCTGCATCATAAGAAAGGGCAGCAGCGATCTCTTCAATCTCAGGCTCATAGCCCTTTTCCTTGATCACCCGCTGCCGGTATTGCTCTACCTTACTATTCATCTCCTTCAGACTACGGCTGACCTTGATTGCGCCGTAATCCCGCAAAAAGCGGCGGATTTCCCCCTGGATCAGCGGAACTGCATAGGTCGAAAACTTCACATCATAGTCAAAATCAAATTTATCAATACTTTTGATCAATCCGATGCAGCCGATCTGAAACAGATCCTCGATATCATATCCACGTCCTGTAAATCTTCTGGCTACGCTCCATACAAGTCCAAGGTTCTGTTCTACCAGTTTTTCTTTTGCACTGTCATCACCCTTCTTCGCCTGTAAAAGAAGATCCAGATTATTTTCCATTTATACTGCACACCCAGCCCCTATTTTTTTTGCCATCTTTACTGTCGTTCCTTTTCCCGGCTCCGACTCTACCGTAAGCTCATCCATAAAGGCTTCCATAAAGGAAAATCCCATTCCCGACCGTCCATCCTTTCCGGTTGTAAACATTGGCTCCATTGCCTTTTCCACATCCTCGATACCACAGCCATAATCGGTGATCTCTATATACAGCTTCCGCTCTTCTATGTATGCCCGTATCTCGATTGTTCCCTCTTTTTGCCCATAACCATGAATGATCGAATTCGTAACTGCTTCCGACACGGCTGTCTTAACATCAGCGACCTCCTCCAGCGTCGGATTCGTACGGGTCATAAAGGATGCTACGACAACCCTTGCAAAGCTCTCATTTCTTGGATCACTTCCAAACTCTATTTTCATTTCATTTCTGTTCATTCTTTTCTTCTCCTTTTCATTTTATGACATATGTACTTGCTTGTACGCAGTCTCAAAATCCTCTGTCTGCTCTGCGATCTTAAATATTCCGGACATTTTAAGAAGACGCTGCATTCTGTCATTTGCATGGATCACAAACACCTTTCCACCTCTGTCATATACATTCCGGAATCTTCTCGTGATCAGACCGATCCCGGAGCTGTCCATCACGCTTGTATGCCGGAAATCGAATATCACGTACCGGATCTTTCCATCCTGAAATACCTCTTCCGTTTCGTTCACCAGTATCGATGCCCGGTAATCATCAACTTCTTCCGGAAGCTCTATTAACACAGTATCCCCTATTTTCTCATAATTATTCATACGCCACCTCTTTTTTACAAAAAAAGACAAATAAGCAATATTGCTTATTTGTCTTTTGTATGATCTTGATTTCTTTTTATTCATTTGTCGGATCCATATCGGATTCCGTTGTTCCTTCCGAACTGCCTTCTGTCGTGCTGCCTCCATCATCTGTTTTTCCACTCGTTGTGTCTGCACCAGACAATGCTACTGCAACTGTATAATAAATGGAATTCGGACATTTCTGGATAAATGTATCAAAGGCTTCTTTGGCCTTATCCTCATCCTCCGTACCCAGATAGCATAGAGCTTTATAATACAGAGCAACATCATAATCCGGGCTGGTCTCCAGCACCTTGTCGATCTCTGTCATTGCCTTATCATATTGGGTATCATTATAATACTTCATGGCAAGCTGCATCGTAACCTTATCCGTATCTGATATATCTGCCTTGCTTTTTTCCTCATAATCTGCGACCTGCTTCGTAAGATCTTTATTCTTTGTTGTCAGGGAATCAACCTCATCCTGCAGAGAGGAAAGCTTGGTATTCTTATTGGCAATCTCTTCGCTGTAGGCAATCTTAACATTTCTGCTCTCATCATCTGCATTCTTATTATGCTGTGGCATAACAAGGAACCACATGACAGCCAGTCCCAATACCAGTCCTGCCAGAACATAGGCAAGCGAATATTTGTAGAAATTAATATCCTTATATCTGCCAACCGGAGTCGGTCTTCCATTCCGGTCAACATTATCGGATTCCACATATGCCCGTGGCTGGTCTTCCACAAACAGCAGATCCGCATCATAATCATCATCCGGATAATCACGAAAGCTCATGATCTCCTCATCCGTATGCCCCATCTCATTGAAATAGCGGACAGCCAGAGGATTGGTTCTGTCGATCTTGATGACACGTTTTAATGCTTTTCTTGCCTTATCATATTTGTTATCATCGATCAGTAGAAGTGCCATCAGCAGATAACCATTTACAAACTTCGGATTATCCGATAAGACTTTTCGAAGCTGGATAAATGCAAGATCCTTACTGCCCTGTCTGGCATAGTTTACTGCCTGATTGTATTTTCTTGCTGCATTGTTCGTTGTTTCAAGCTTGTGTGGGTTGCCCTTCACCTCTTTGATATAACGTTTTGCAACATTTCGTCCGCTGAAATAATTCACACTGATGACCCAGTGGCTTAATGCCAGAACAACTTCACCGGTTTCATAATATACAAGCCCCAGCAGATTTCTGGCATCAATATTCAACTTGTCATATTTAAGGGCTGTCTTTAATGCCTCTTCTGCACCACTCATATCACGGACTCTGGCTTTATCCAGACCAATATTATAATAATATTTGGATGTGTTCAGTGCCTTATTTACAAATTCACTCTTTAACCCACATTGGCTGCAATATCCGGTAACAAGGATCTTACCGCCACAATGCTTACAATTCAGTACGTCTGCCATATTATTTCTCCGTTTCCTTTGCTACACGAAGCATCTCCTGCATAATATCTGAGATATCCTTCAGATCATTATGATAAATGGCATCTTCTGCCTGGTCTACTTCCAGAGTCGGTCTGAATTTTTTTACTTCTTCATCAAAGTTTATCATACTATTCCTCCATATTCGCAGATTTCTCTTTTATCTTCTGAAGCCAGAGTTTGACTTCTCCCACCAGATAAAGAGAACCCACACAATAGACTGCTGAATCTGTGATCTGTTCTTTATAGCGGATGGCGGCATCCATTGCTTCTGCAATATCCTCATATGCCTCCACCGTATGTCCTGTGTAATTCCGGAACCTGTCTGCGATCAGAGAGACCGGCGCCTTCCGTTTATTATCTACACTTGTAACTATGATTTTCTCAAACGAAAGTGCTTCTGTCAGATCCCGTATCATCGTATCATAGTCCTTGTCCTTTACTGCTGCAAAGACCAGGATCTTCTTTTTCTTCGTATAAAGCGTCCGAAGTGTTCTGCAATAACATTCGACTGCTTCCGGATTATGTGCACCATCTACAAACAGATCCGGTGCGATCTCCTCCATCCTGCCTTCCCATGAAAAATCAAGTAATCCGCTTCTGACTGCCTGCTCTATCCTGACATCAGCACCTGCATTTTTCCCATATTCTATATCCCTGGTCTGCATCAGGATATCAAAAGAAGCAACTGCAAGGCAGGTATTTTCGACCTGATAAAGAGACGTTTTCGGTATCCTCAAATGGTCATAATAATAATACCGATTATGAAATGAAAAATCAATGGTTTTATCATCTATTTCATTTATTATATAGTTTGATTTTTCGACCGCTGTTACGGCAGAATCCAATTCTTTTGCATGAGTCTCTATGATTCCAGACGAAACCGCATCCCGCTTGAAATATACGACCGGAACTGACGGTTTGATGATCCCTGCTTTCTCTCCTGCGATCTTAGCGATCGTATCTCCAAGATATTCCATATGATCAAGTCCTACCGATGTGATGATGCAAAGCTCCGGTCTTACAACATTAGTTGCATCCAGCCTGCCACCCATTCCGGTCTCATAAATCACATAATCCGGCTGCTTCTTCTCATAATAAACAGCCGCCATCGCAAACATCACTTCAAAAAAAGACGGATGAACGGTGAACTTCTTCCGCACCTGTTCAAATGCCCATGTAAAATCTTCGTCTGAGATCATTTCATCATCGTACCGTATGCGCTCATTGATCGAGACAAGATGCGGTGATGTAAACAATCCTACATGAAAGCCTGCATGCATCAGTATCGTAGCAAGCGCCTTTGCCGTCGATCCCTTACCGTTTGTTCCTGCTATATGGATCACTCTGCTCTTATCCTGCGGATTCCCTAAACGTTCAAGAAGACTGGCAAGATTCTCTGTGCCAATCTTCTGTGCGAACAGTGGAATGCTTAGGATATAATCAACTGTTTCCCTGTAATTCATCTGACATGCCGCCTATCTGTTATCTATCTTTTCCGGATACAGGTCATGATTTGACATTCTGTTCCATGCAACTTCTTCCCATTTTGTTCCCGGTCTTCCGTAATTACAATATGGATCGATCGAGATACCGCCTCTCGGAGTGAATTTACCCCAGACCTCAATATATTTCGGATCCATCAATTTGATCAGATCCTTCATGATAATGTTCATGCAGTCCTCATGGAAATCTCCGTGATTCCGGAAACTGAACAGATATAATTTCAAAGACTTGCTCTCTACCATCTTCACATCCGGAACATAGGATATATATACGGTTGCAAAATCCGGCTGTCCCGTGATCGGACATAAGCTGGTAAATTCCGGACAATTAAACTTGACAAAATAATCATTGTCCTGATGTTTATTGATAAAGGTCTGTAACATCTCCGGTGCATAGTCCATGCTGTATTTTACATTCTTATTGCCGAGAAGTGTTACATCTTCCATTTCTTCTGCGGTTCTTCCCATCTTCTGTTACCTCCTTATGCATCTGCTTCTTCTGCTGCCTTTGACACACATTTGATCAGGATCTGAACAGCCTTATCGCACTGTTCCTTTGTTACGATCAATGGCGGTGCCATACGGATCACATTTGGTCTTACCGCTGTGATCAACAGTCTGTTCTCAACAGCCAGATGCTTTACTTCGTTTGCGATTGGTTTGGTGAATTCAACGCCAACCAGAAGTCCGCGTCCGCGTACTTCCTTCACATACGGAAGGGAATAAAGCTGTTCTGCAAAATAAGCTCCTGTCTCTTTTGCATTCTCTGCAAGATGATTGTCTAAGATCTCATCGATCTCTGCAAGTGCGGCTGCACAGCATACAGGATTGGCTGCATAAGTAGAACCGTGTGCCCCCGGTGTAAATGCACTTGCAAGCTCTGCTGATGTACAAAGTGCGCCGATCGGCATACCGCCGCCGATCGCTTTTGCCATAGATACCATATCAGGCTTCACTCCATAGGTCATAAATGCCATCGTATCTCCGCATCTGCCCCATCCGGTCTGTACCTCATCGAATAACAACAGGATGCCGGTCTCGTCACAGTAAGCACGAAGTCCTTTTAAGAATTCCTCCGTTGCCGGATATACACCACCCTCGCCCTGAACAGGCTCTACCATGATTGCAACTGTGTCTTTGGTACATTTGTTCTTGAAATCCTCAAGATTATTGAACTCTGCATATGTGAAGCCCGGAAGCATCGGCTTGAAACCGATCTGACATGCATTGTCCGGCTGTCCGGTTGCTGATAACGCTCCATAGGTTCTGCCATGGAAGCTGTTAATGGCTGTAACGATATGATAATGCTCCGGTCCGTAATGATCGGTTCCGTATTTTCTTGCCATCTTGATCATTGCTTCATTTGTCTCTGTTCCTGAATTCTGGAACAGAACCTTCTCCATACCGATCGTCTCACAAATCTTCTTTGCAAGCAGGATCATAGGAAGTGTATATGCGTAATTGGATGCATGGATCACATTCTGGCACTGGTCTGCGATTGCTGCCGCAACCTTCTTATTACAGTTACCGGTACTGTTTACTGCGATGCCGCCGAAGAAGTCAAGATATTCATTTCCTTCCTCATCGTACACATACATGCCGTCTCCCTTTTCCTCGATAAAATTCCATCTTCTGGACTGCTCGGCTAGGTATTTGTCTACTATGTCAAGTAATTCGTCTTTTGTATATCCGCTTTCACTAACTTTCATCTTCCTGTCTCCTTTATATAAATACAAATTTTTAGTTCCTACTAATGTGCAAACTGTGAATTGTAAAGGGTGTAATAGAATCCTTTCTGTGCTAAAAGTGATTCATGATTACCCTGCTCTATGATATGTCCATCCTTCATAACCAGTATAATATCAGATTCTTTGATCGTTGACAAACGATGCGCTACGACAAAGCTCGTTCTTCCCTTCATCATCTTCGCAAATGCACGCTGGATCCGGATCTCGGTTCTTGTATCGATCGATGATGTTGCTTCATCAAGGATCAGCATCGGTGGCAGATCAAGCATAACTCTGGTAATACATAAGAGCTGTTTCTGTCCCTGTGACAGTCCGCCGCCATCCTCTGATATCATGGTATCATACCCCTCCGGCAAACGCTTGATAAAGCTGTGTGCGTGGGACTGTTTTGCTGCTTCTATAATCTCCTCATCCGTCGCATCCGGTCTTCCGTATGCGATATTCTCCTTGATCGTTCCGGTCTTTAACCAGGTCTCCTGAAGAACCATACCATAGTTATCACGAAGGCTCTCTCTCGTTACCTGACGGATATCATGGTCATCTACAGAAATGGCTCCGGCATCTACATCATAGAACCGCATTAAAAGATTGATAACGGTACTCTTACCACATCCGGTCGGTCCGACGATCGCTACACGCTTACCCGGTTCAACCTTCAGATTCAGATTTTTGATCAGTTCTACATCTTTATTATAAGAGAAATCCACATGAGACAGATCCACCTGTCCATCTGCTTTCTCGATCACATAGGCATCCGCAGGCTCCGCGATCTCCGGTTCTTCATCGATCAGCTCAAATACTCTGGCTGCGGATGCAAGTGCATTCTGAAGCTCCGTTACAACGCCTGAGATCTCATTAAATGGCTTTGTATACTGGTTTGCATAGCTTAAAAAGCTGGTAAGCTGACCAACGGATATTCTTCCCTTGATCGCCATGACCGCACCGATGATGCCAACGCCGGTATATACTAAGCTGTTTACAAAACGGGTACACGGATTGGTAATGGATGAGAAGAAGGTCGCATCCAGTCCTGCCTTATTCAATCTCTTATTTACTTCGTTAAAACTGCCATTTACATTTTCTTCCATGGAAAAGGCTGTTACAACCTTCTGGTTTTCTACCATCTCATTAACAAGTGATGTCATCTCACCCTTGATCTCTGCCTGCTTTCTGAACATATGGTAGGTTTTCTTTGCGATAAATGCCGCAACAAACAGAGAAACCGGAGTGATCACAACAACCGCAACCGTGATCACAGCGTTAATCGATAACATGAAACAAAGCGTTCCAACGATAGTCATAACCCCGGTAAATAACTGTGTAAAGCCCATCAACAGACCATCTGAAAACTGGTCTACATCTGCGATCACACGGCTTACGATATCACCATGGGTGTGAGAATCCACATAAGATAACGGAAGCTGTTCTAACTTCTTATATGCAGATGTACGGACATCATTTACAACATGATAAGTAACTTTATTATTCAATATATTCATGATCCACTGGCAGACTGCCGTAACCGCAACTACAATCACAAAACGGATTGCCAGTGTCTTTAATGCTCCGAAATCAACGGCTCCTTTTCCGACGATCTTATCTACCATATGTCCGGTAATGATCGGTGCATATAAGGTCAGAACAACGGATATCGCTGCACAGGTCAGGGAAAGGACAACTAAGAAACTGTATCGTTTGATATACTTTAATATTCTGCCAAGTGTTTTCTTATTGACAGACGTACTTTTTTCTTTTTTACTCATCGTCGTTTCCTCCTTCCTATGCCATTGCATTTCCGGCAGAAGTCTTTTTACCGGATACTTCATTTGCCGATAACTGTGACTGACATATCTCCTGATATACCTCACAGGACTGTAACAGTTCTTCGTGGGTTCCGATACCTGCAACCTGTCCATCATCTAATACAATGATCTGATCGGCTCCCATGATCGTCGATGCTCGTTGGGAAACGATAAATACGGTCATACCCTTTGTCTGCTCTTTGATCGCACGCCGAAGAGCTGCGTCTGTTGCAAAGTCAAGTGCCGATGCACTGTCATCCATGATCAGGATCTCAGGCTTTCTTACAACTGCTCTTGCGATCGTAAGACGCTGCTTCTGCCCACCGGATAAGTTCTTGCCACCCTGTGTAATCTTAAAGTTCATGCCATCTGTTTTCTGATCAACGAATTCTTTTGCCTGTGCGATCGTAAGTGCCTCATTGATCTCTTCTTCCGTTGCGTCATTTTTACCCCAGCGGATATTCTCGGCGATCGTGCCCTGGAACAGAACTGCCTTCTGCGGAACTACACCTACCTTCATTCGAAGGGAACGGAGATCATAGTCCTTTACATCCACACCATCGATCTTAACCACACCACCGGTGGCATCATAGAATCTCGGGATCAGGTTGACCAGAGAACTCTTACCGGAACCCGTACCACCGATAATACCGATCGTTTCTCCCGCTTTTACCGTAAAGGATATACCGGTCAGTGAATCTTCCGATGCTTTACCATACCGTAAGGCTACGTTGTCAAATACTACCTTAGGAACATCCTGGCCGGCTGCCTTCTGTGCTTCTGATAAAGCAGAATCCTCTTCAACCTCTGTGATCGATGGCTTCGTATCAAACACAACATTGATTCTCTTTGCACATGCGATCGACTTTGTGATGTTAATGATCAGATTGGCAAGCTTTACAAGCTCAACTAAGATCTGTGACATGTAGTTGATCAGTGCAACAACCTTACCCTGTGACAGGATACCGATATCGGTCTGTCCGGCTGCGATCCAGATGATCGCAACAGTTGCAAGATTGATGATCACATATGTGACAGGATTTAAGAATGCCGAGATTCTTCCGACATACAACTGAATATCCATCAGATCATCGGTTGACTTATCGAATTCATCAACCTCTTTCTGCTGTCTGTTAAATGCCCGGATCACACGGGCACCTTCCAGATTCTCTCGGGTCAGAAGCATGACCTTATCCAGTCTTGCCTGTACCTTCTTAAACAATGGAATGCTGACAAGCATAATTCCGAATACAACGATCGACAATGCCGGTATTGTAACCACAAAGGTCATGGCTGATTTGACATCGATCGTAAATGACATGATCATCGCACCGAATACGATAAACGGAGAACGTAAGAACAAACGGAGCACCAGATTGACACCTGTCTGGATCTGGTTGATATCACTGGTCATTCGAGTAAGCAGTGTCGATGTTCCGATCGTATCAATCTCATTATAAGAAAGACTTGTGATATGACGGAACAGATTACTTCGAAGTGCCGTTCCGAATCCGGTCGCTGCTTTTGCGGAAAAATACTGTGCTGTCAGTGAACAGCTCAGGCCGATGATACCAAGTGCGATCATAACGAGACACATCCGAAGAACATACCCCATGTCCTGATTCTTAATACCGGTATCAATAATATGTGCCATTACGATCGGGATCAGCAGTTCGAAACAGGCTTCCAGCATTTTAAATAATGGTGCCAGAACCGATTCTTTTTTATAGTCCCGTAAATATCTTAATATTCCCTTCATTCTACTCTCCTACTCTTGTTGTAAAATGTATATGCTCTCTGCATTTGTTTTTAACATACCATATGCCAGGCGTGCTGCCAAACGGCTTTCTGCCGTCCTGCTGCCTGCCTGGCATACATATATGGTAGAATCTCCACAACACCTTACATAAAATTGCATGTGGATTCTGTGGAAATTCTTTCATGCACAAATGGCATGAACGATATAATTATTCCTCATCCGGAAGATTTGCATTGTGATATACGGCCTGTACATCATCATCTTCATCTAAGAGATCCAGAATTCTTGTAAACTTCTTTACAACCTCAGGATCTGTCAGATCTACATAGTTCTGTGGGATCATGGTAAGCTCTGCTTCTGCCATCTTGATTCCCTCTTTTTCAAGAGCCTCTCTGACTGCTGAGAAATCATCCGGTGTTGTGATGATCTCAAAGCTGTCTTCCTCTTCACTGAAATCCTCAGCTCCGGCATCCAGTGCCATCATCATAAGATCATCTGCATCCATATCACATTCTTCTTTATCGATAATGATCTGTCCTTTATTATCAAACATATAAGATACACAACCGGTCGTTCCTACGTTTCCGCCGCCCTTTGTAAATGCATTTCTTACATTTGCAGCCGTTCTGTTCTTATTATCTGTAAGAGTATCAACGATGATCGCTGTACCGTTCGGACCATATCCTTCGTATGTATTAGCAACATAATTTACTGAGTTTGCATCACCTGCTGCTCTGTCGATACCACGCTTGATCGTATCGTTTGGCATATTGTTTGCCTTTGCCTTTGCGATTACATCACGAAGCTTACTGTTGTTATCAGGGTTTGCACCACCTTCTTTTACAGCGATCGCAATTTCCTTACCGATAATGGTAAAGATCTTACCCTTTGCAGCATCGTTCTTTTCTTTCTTATGTTTAATATTTGCAAATTTTGAATGTCCTGACATTTTTTTACTCCTTAACTCTGTAATTCTATCTTTTGAATATCCATTTTCGGATATCGGTTTCTTTTTTGAAGCTTTATAAGCCCAACTGGTTCATAATATCATACCTGATTTTCATTTTCAACCTTGGTTATCCGCACCTTATCGATCATCTTATCCTTGATCCCAATGGTCTCAAAATTATATCCCTTATATGTAATATCTATTTTTTCGTTCTCATAAGGGAGCCTTCCCAGTTCATACAGCATAAACCCGTTCAGTGTCTGAAAATCCTCATCCGGAAACTCAATTCCCAGATGTTCCGACAATTCATCCAGTTCTGCTCTGCCGCCCACGATATATCCATGACCCGCAAGTGCAATATCATCGTCATCATCGTCGTATTCATCAAAAATATTGCCGACAATTTCTTCCAGAATATCTTCCATCGCTATGATGCCTTCTGTCTGACCATACTCATCCACCACAATAACCATATGAATTTTCTCTTTCTGCATCCGTTTGAATAATTCCGATATATTCTTTGTCGGATGCACAAATAGCGGCTCAACCATGATCTGTTCGATCGTCTGATTCTTATCCTTTAAATACGCTTTTACGAAATCCTTAAAATAAAGGATTCCGACTATATTGTCCAGATCATCATCAAACACCGGATATCTGGAATAATTATTCTCCAGCATGATCTTGATCGTTTCATCCATTGTAGTATGTTTGTCGATTCCAACTACATCGGAACGCGGCGTCATAACATCCCGGACTTCTTTCTCACTGAATTCAAAAATATTTGTGATCATCTCTACTTCGTCATCATGAATGAGCCCCTGTTCATTGCCCTCATTGACCATGGAAATAATCTCTTCCTCAACTTTTTCTTCATCAGCTTTTCTGTTATTAAATAATTTCATATACCAGACAGTCTCTGTCTACAAATCACCTCTCCTGTTCGTTTCATTCTGCATTCACTCTTAATTCCACACGAATGCAAATATAATGGAAATATATCATTAATTCCAACATTCGTCAATTTTTTCATATGAGAATCTGTATAATCCGTATTCATATGGGAATCTGTATAACTGTATGATTATACAATGTCTATAATTACCATGCCACAAAGATCAATACAGATCCAGACTGATCTTTAATGCAATATCTACCTTTTTCAGAATGTCATCTCCCATATGGCATACTTTTTCTTTTAATCTCTGTTTATCGATCGTACGCACCTGTTCCAATAGAACAACCGAATCCTTTGCCAGATCATACCGGCTGGAATCAATCTCAACATGTGTAGGCAGCTTCGCCTTGTTCATCTTGCTGGTGATCGCTGCACAGATCACAGTAGAACTGTGTTTATTTCCCGCTTCATTTTGTATGATAAGTACCGGTCTGACTCCTCCCTGTTCCGAACCAACGACAGGCCGTAAATCAGCATAAAATATATCGCCTCTTCTGATTACCAATTCTTTTCACTCCATTTATTTATTAATATCTTCTGTTGTGAAAAGTATTCCCAATTCTATTCTATGATATTCAGTTTCGACGTAGATAATTCACTTCCCCGACTTCTTTTCCACCCCTAATATAGACTCTTGGTACACGTCTTCCGATATTACAGATCAGTTCATAGTTGAAGCTGTTTGCCGGTTCCGCAACTTCTTCCACCGTGATCTCTTTATCTCCACATTTTCCGATCAGAACAACTGTATCACCGACTGACGTCTCCGGTATATCACTTACATCGATCATAAACTGATCCATACAGACACGTCCGGTGATCGGTGCATACTTACCATGAATGATCACACGCCCGATATTGGACTGTGCTCTTGGATATCCGTCAGCATAACCGGCAGACACGGTTGCTATTCTCATATCATGCGGTGCGACAAATGTCCATCCATAGCCGATACCTGTTCCTGCTTTCACATTCTTCACATGAACTACCTTGGCAAGTAGTTCCATTGCCGGCTTAAGTACCGCGATCGAATGATCGACCTCATCCGATGGATATAGTCCGTATGTTACGATACCGGATCTTACCATATCAAAGCCTTCATTATCCATCTCCATGATTCCTGCGCTGTTTGATATATGCTTTACAGGAATCGATATCCCCCGTTCTTCTAATCTGCCGATCACAGACCGGAATAACGCAAGCTGTCCATTTGCAGCTGTTTTATCGTATTCGTCCGCCTTTGAATAATGTGTAAATATTCCCTCGATCTCAATTCCCGGCATATGCGCGATCTCCACGATATCATTGATACCTGCATCATCACACTGAAAGCCGATCCGGCTCATACCGGTATCCATCTTGATATGGATCTTTGCTTTTGATCCTTTCTTTACCGCATCATCTGAGAGAATGGCACATTCAGCTTTATCATACATCGCAGGTCTTACATCGTATGTGATCAGTTCATCATACTCTGATGGGTCTGTATATCCAAGTATCAACAACGGCTTCTCACATCCTGCATGACGAAGCTCTACCGCCTCATCAATACAGGCAACCGCATAAAAGTCTGTCAGATCAGAAAGGGCTCTTGAAACCTCTACTGCTCCGTGGCCATAGGCATCTGCCTTGATCACGGCAAGCATCTTCATACTCTCCGGCACACATGCCTTCATCATTTTTATATTTTCTCTGATATTATCCAGATTGATATCTGCTTCTATTCTTCTATATTTATTCATTTGTCTGCGCCTCTGCCTATTATATTTTATACATAAGAACTCATGATCGGACCGATCTCATCGATCAGACTGCCGGCGGTTATAGCCGCCTTTCCATACCGTTTCTTTGCACGATCCCCTGCAAGCCCGTGTATATACACCCCAAGTCTTGCTGCCTCTGTCGGAGATATTCCACCGGCAGATAGCCCTGCAATCATTCCGGCAAGAACATCCCCTGAACCTGCTGTTGCCATACCATCATTTCCCGAAGTGTTCATGTAAGTATGCACGCCTCCGTCACTGACACAGGTTCTTGCATCTTTTAATACACACACGAGTGTTTCTGCTTCCGCAAATGTCCTGCACTCACGAACCGGTGCTTCTTTTAATTCAGCCACTGTCTTTCCTGTCAGTCTGGACATTTCTTTTACATGAGGGGTGATAACAAGTGCTATATTCCCTGTCTGTCTGCTGATTTCCCCTGATGCAAGCAGCTCCTTATGTGCTGACAAAAGATTAAGTCCATCTGCATCAACAACGATCGTTCCTTTGAAATTCTCCAGCACTGTCTTAAGCATACATTCCGCTTCTTTTCCGGTTCCGATACCCGGTCCGATCAGAATGACATCTGCCCATGCACATGCATTCTCCGCACAGATAACTGCTGTTTTCTCATCCTGATATGTCATCATCAATGCTTCCGGCAGATATCCCCCGACAATCACTCTGTTATCCTTATGGGTATATACCTTTACCATACCACTTCCAACCCGGTAGGCTGCTGATGCCGCAAGACAGGCTGCTCCCGATATCTCCTGACTGCCAGCTATGACTGCAACTTTTCCAAAGGTTCCTTTATTTCCATCCGGTCTTCGTTTATTCAGCCGGTTCAGATCCCCTTCATCATATGTAAATATCTCCGGCATCACCATATCAACTGCCTTATCCGGAAATCCGATATCTTTTACAAGGATCTCTCCACAATATCCATGTCCCGGATAAACGGTCATACCGACCTTCATTAACCCCATTGTTACTGTAAGATCCGCCTTTACTGCAACATTCATTACCCGTCCGGTCGTAGCCGATATACCGGATGGGATATCTACTGCTACCACATATGCCGGCATATCATTGATATGATCAATGACCTCTTTATGGATTCCTTCTATGTCACGCTTTAATCCAACTCCAAAGATTGCATCTACGATTACATCATATTCTCCATTCGGAAAATCCTCTGTAATCTTGATCCCAAGCTGTCCAAGTATACTCTCCTGAACCTTATAACTCTCTGTTGCTCTGCTAACCTGTCCGATACAGTACACATCTACCAGATATCCTTTTTCTGCCAGCATCCTTGCTACAGCCAGACCGTCCCCTCCATTATTGCCGCGTTCTGTTACAACAAGGATCCTGGTATATGCTGTCCGTCCGGTATCATGTTCTCCTGTTTTTATCCGTGAAAATCTTTTTTCTATTTCTTCTGTTACAGCAAGTGCTGCACGTTCCATCAACACCAGACCGGGAATTCCAATCTGTTCAATGGAGATCTGATCGATCTTCTGCATTTCCTCTCCGGTTGCCAGGAATCTCATATCTGTCTCCTTCCATGTTATGATTTTTATATCCATTAACTGATGCAGATATTATTTCTACATAACAGCTTATTGCACAAATGCCATGGCAATATCGCCATGGCATCCGTACATATACATATCTGTCCGCATCTCTGCTATTTATCTTTTCTTTAAAAATTCCGGTATTCTGATACTGTCATTTGACTGTACAGTTGGTCTTGCCGGTTTTGGAGACGGAGCTACATGCGGCTCAACCGGAGCAGCTGTTCTTGTTGTATTTGGAACTACCGGCTTTGCTGTCTGTGATGCTGCTCCTGCATCTGACAGGAAAGTAGGACGGATGGAAGATGATCCACCAAGTGCCTGTCCACCATAAGTAGGTGTTGTCTTTCTTGCTTCTCCAAATGATGTTGTATTAACTGTATCAAGCTTTGGAGCTGCAGTTCCTGCGAATCTGCTGACAGGTGTAGTTGTCTCTGCTTTCTCAAGGCCTGTAGCAATGATCGTAATGCTGATCTCCTCACCCATGTTATCATTGTCAACTGTACCGAAGATGATATTTACACCATCACCGGCCTGTTCAGTCAGGTAAGTAACTGCATCGTATGCTTCCACGATACCAATATTTCCTGAGAAGTTTACAATAATATCGGTTGCACCGGATACTGTTGTCTCCAGTAATGGTGAATCCATAGCTTCCTTGATCGCATCAACAGCCTTGTTCTCACCGCTTGCGGAACCGATACCGATATGTGCAATACCCTTGTCTCTCATAACAGTCTGGATGTCTGCAAAGTCGAGGTTGATAAGACCCGGTTTATTGATCAGGTCTGTTACACCCTGAACGCCCTGCTGAAGAACCTGGTCTGCTTTCTTTAAAGCATCCGGAATACTGGTTCTCTTATCACAGATCTGTAATAACTTATCATTTGGAATAACGATCAGTGTATCAACATTCTCTTTTAATCTTGCAATTCCTTCCATCGCATTCTTCATACGAGGCTTTCCTTCAAAACCAAATGGCTTTGTTACAACACCAACTGTCAGGATACCAAGATTTCTTGCCATCTCCGCAACAACAGGTGCTGCGCCGGTTCCGGTACCACCACCCATACCACATGTTACGAATACCATGTTGGCATCTTTGATAATATCTGCTATCTCTTCTCTATTCTCTTCAACTGCACTGGCACCGATCTCAGGCTTTGCACCTGCACCAAGTCCCTTTGTCAGCTTCTCACCAATCTGAATCTTTGTTGTAGCTCTGCTTAATGAAAGTGCCTGTTTATCCGTGTTGATCGCTATCAGCTCCACACCTTCTACATTTTCATCAATCATTCTGTTTACTGCATTGTTACCAGCGCCACCTACTCCTATTACCAGTATTCTAGCTGGTGTTCTCTCATCGTTAGACTTTATTTCGAGCAAGGTTGTTTCCTCCTTCTATATATTTCTTTATAATTCCTGTACAGCTCCCTCCCCCGGTTGTCTTCATTCTGTAAGCAAATCACAGGCTGCAGATCTAGCACCCGCAACCCAAAGTACAGGGAGTGTACATCTATATAATCGCATTAATATCTTAATAATACGATTTTTTCATAAATAACGCAACAACTTTTTGTTTTAAATTTTACTTATTTTCCTTAAATATTGCGTTTCCACTGCTTGCCGAATAATCCGACAGATCCAGGGTTCCACTTTTCCCTTCCAGTTTAGAAAGAATGCTTTCCAGATTCATAAGCTTGTCCTCCAGCCCGGATCCGCTTCCAAGCTCTATTTTGATCTTGTCCTTATACAAGATAATCTCATTGTCATTATTAAACCGGATCTCATCGATCAACAGCTTGTTCTTATCGATCAACTGTGTCATCGTCAAGATCTCCTGAAACATATCCTCGTTCGTTACAGGGAGCTTTTCACCCACAACGATACGGTCAAATTTCAATCCCTGAATACATGGAACATCCTCCAGCTTTTCGGAAGACGTTTCAAGCACGCGGCCATCATTATCAAAATAAATATACTGATCCATATAGCTCACACAACCAGCCATGGACTTCTCATATACTGTGATCGTTATGGTATGTCTTCCAATCACTTCAATCTGAAATTTATCAATAAAGGTTACATCCTCTACCGGATGCATTCTGTTGTCCAGATAGAAAAACAGGGTATTATCCGCTTTTTTCCCTTTTGTTACAATATCTATGATCTCATCCTCTGTATAATGCACATTGCCGGACACCTGTATCTTGGTCAGACTGTAGCATTTCAGGATATAGACATAGGCACTAAGGCATATAAGCAGCAGCGCACCAAGAATGATCAACAGAATCTTACCTGCCTTTCTTCCCTTTTTCTTTTCAGTTTCGCTCTCTGTTCTCCTGTTCTGCATCTTTTATATCTTCCTATCCATTTTATCTTCCCGGCTTCATCTGTCTGGCAACAGCAAGCACCAGTCCCATCTCAAGAAGCATGAAACATATCGAGCTTCCACCATAACTGATAAATGGAAGCGGTACACCGGTCGGGGGTATCGTATTTGTTACAACACTGATATTGATCAATACCTGAACAGCAACATGTGCCATAACACCGGTTGCGATCAGACCTCCAAACCGTTCACCGGAATTGATTGCGATCAGTGCGCATCTGTATATCAGGACCACAAACATTGCGATTACAAGTGCCGCACCAAATAAACCAAGCTCTTCACAGATAACGGAAAAAATCATGTCATTATGGGACTCTGGTATAAATCCCATCTTCTGGATACTGTTCCCAATGCCTCTTCCAAAAAAGCCTCCGGATCCGATCGCATAAAGGGACTGCATCGTCTGGTATCCATCATCGTATTTTTCCGGTGCAAGCCAGATACGGATACGATCTGCACGATAGCCTGCTGTTGCAATAAATATCACGCACATCAGGATTCCGATCAGCCCCATCAGCACAAACGGCCATTTTTTCGGGCTGGCGACAAATACAATGATCACCACAATGCCAAAGCATATGATCGCGGTACTTAAGTTCTCGATCGCGATCAGTATGATCGTTACAAACGGAAGCAGAAGCATCTTCGCCAGACCCTTCAGTGTATTCAGGCTTCTGGGTTTTCTGGTACAGATATCTGCGGTATATACGATCAGCGCAAGCTTTGCAAATTCCGACGGCTGGAATCCAAATGCACCAATATAGATCCATCTGGTCGATCCATGGCTCGCACTACCTATAATGTAGACCAGCACTAAAAGTGCCATTGCCACATACAGAAAATATTTGGAATATCTTGCATATCTGCGATAATCGATCTTCGATACCAGAAACATTCCAAACAGTGCAACAAGTTCAAAAACAAGCTGTCGTTTTGCAAAATATGTACTGTCACCATACAGTTCATCTGCCCGGTAGGAGCTGGTGCTGTAAACCATGACCAGTCCAAACAGAACAAGCCCCAGTACAATGCCAAGCAGCGGATAGTCAAAGTAACGTCCGCTGTACCATAACGGCTTTCTTCTGCTATCTATCTCATTTGTATCTGTGTTCCTGTTTCTGTCATTCAAATATTTCACTCCTTAAAATCGCGGACATATTCTTTGAACATTCTTCCTCTTTGCTCGTAATTATCAAACATTCCCCAGCTTGCACATGCTGGAGAAAGAAGAACTGCTTCTCCATCCTTTGCATTCTCATGACAATATTTTACCGCTCCTAACAGATCGTCTTCAAATACAATATTATGGAATCCGTGTTTCTTGGCAGTCTCTGCGATCTTCTTCGCCGTCTGACCGATCAGAACCAAACATCTGACTTTTCCGTCAAATGCATCGATCCATTCATCATAGGTAGAGCCTTTATCATAGCCTCCACCGATCAGATAAGTCGGTTTTACCATTGCCTGAATTCCCTTGATGGCTGCATCCGGATTGGTTCCCTTGGAATCATTGTAATAATCCACACCAGCCACTGTCTTTACATACTCTATTCTATGCTCTACGGCTTTAAAACTGACTGCAACATCACGAATGACATTGACAGGCACTCCCATATAATAAGAGATACCAACTGCAGCGAGCACATTTTCAACATTGTGGGAACCGAGCAGGATCAGATCCTTTAATGCAAGGACATCGATCTTTTCTCCATTTGCCTCGATCACAATGTGCCCATCCTCTACATATACACCGCCTGCAGGCTTCTCCAGTCTGCTGAAATATACAACTCTTGGACGGATTCCCTCTGCCATTGCTCTTGTATGATCATCATCATAGTTTAATACAACCACATCATCTTCTGTCTGATTCTTTGTGATTGACTTCTTGACATTTCCGTAATTTTCAAATGTATAATGACGGTTCAGATGATCCGGTGTCAGATTTAAGATTGCACTGACATTCGGATGAAAATCCACGATCGTCTCTAACTGGAAGCTGCTGATCTCTGCCACTGTTGCACTGTCATCATCGGTTGTATCACAAAGCTCGGTATATGGAATACCGATATTTCCAACTACGATCGTCTTCGGATTCCACGCCTTTACGATCTCGCCAACAAGTGCCGTCGTCGTTGTCTTGCCATTTGTTCCTGTGATCGCAGCGATCTTTCCTTTACCAAAATAATATGCAAGCTCAATCTCACTCCATACCGGAATGCCTGCTTTCTTTATATCCTCTACAAATGCAGAATCAACCGGAATACCCGGGCTTATAACCATAATATCTGTCTGCTTTAATACTTCATCCGTTAATTTTCCAAGCAGGATCGTAACAAGTTCTGACTGGGAGAGTTTCTCCATCAGATCATTTTTATCTCTTTTTTCATTTTCATCAAACAGCGTAACCTTTACGCCATGAGCGATCAGCAGCTTTGCTGCACTGATGCCGCTCTTACCTGTACCAGCCACTAAAGCATTTTTAAAATTCATCTTCATATCCTCCGTATTAAACAGCCAGTAAACCTACAACACAAAGTACGGCTGTTACTATCGCAAATATTGATACAACCTTTGTCTCAGGCCATCCGGAAAGCTCAAAATGATGATGGATTGGTGCCATTTTGAACACTCGTTTTCCAGTCAGTTTGAATGAAACTACCTGGATGATAACCGATAATACTTCTATAAAATAAATGAATGCCACGATCAGAATAAATAATGGCATCTTCAGCATGTATGCGATCGATGCTACAAATCCGCCAAGTGCAAGAGAACCGGTGTCACCCATAAACACTCTTGCAGGGTATACATTATATACAAGGAATCCTAACAAGCTTCCCATTGCTGCACAGGAGATAGGTGCAAGACCGGATCCGGTTCCGATCGCAACAACTGTAAAGAATGTAGCGATCAATGCTGTTACGGAAGAAGCAAGACCATCCAGACCATCTGTGAAGTTTGCACCATTTACTGTTCCAAGTACAACAAAGAATAACAAAACGATATAAACCCATTTATCAAGAACAACTGTCTTACCGACAAATGGAATAATGATCTCGTTGTTGATCTCGGTATATTTCTCAATATAATATGCAAAAACTGCTGTTACAACGAACTGTCCGAGCATCTTCTGCCATGCACGAAGTCCCAGGGAACGCTTCATAACGACTTTGATATAATCATCCAGAAATCCGATCAGCCCAAAACCAAGTGTTACAAACAATACCGGAAGGATATCCGGATAATCCTTCATATAAAATAACGAGGTAATCACCAGACTCAACAGAATGATCAGTCCGCCCATTGTCGGTGTTCCTGATTTCTTCAGATGTGTTTCCGGTCCATCATCTCGTACAAACTGTCCAAATTTCAGTTTCTTTAAAAATGGGATCACGATCGGGCTTAACACCACGCTGATTCCAAACGCTATAAGTATCGGTAAAATAATTGAAAAATCCAAGTTCATTTCTTTGTACTCCTTACCCGTCATTTCATTTTGAAATGGCTATATTTTTCCTCACGTATGAGGTAATTTTCTTATTCCTCTTTTGGTATTCCCAGATATGGAAGGATATTGGAAAATACCTCCTGTATGACAGGGGCTGCTATCGTTCCTCCATAATATACTCCTGTCGGTTCATCGATCATAACAAATGCCATGACCTGCGGATCATTTGCCGGTGCAAATCCTAGGAAAGATGATATGTATTTTCCGGTTCCTCTCGGATACTTCTCACTGGTTGCTGTCTTGCCGCCAATCCGGTATCCCTCGATCTGCGCCTTGCTGCCTCCGCCTTCTGCCACAACAGACTCCAACAGATCACGCATTGTCGCCGATGTTTCACTACCGACCGCCCCTTGGGTGACCGGATATTGAAGCTCCGTCATAACCTGACTCTCCGCATCCACCACCTTCATACCGATATGTGGTGTGATCTTATTTCCACCATTTATAACGGTTGCTGCAGCAGTCACAAACTGGATCGGTGATATCTGAAAGGACTGTCCAAATGACATCGTTGCCAGTTCTACCGGTCCGATATCGGAAAGCTTATGCATAATGGAATTTGCCTCACCCGGAAGATCGATCCCGGTTTTCTGAAACAATCCAAGCTTCTGATAGGTCTGATACAGATTCGTGGCTCCTGTCCGTTCTCCGATCGTCATAAATGCCGGATTGCAGGAATTCATCAGTGCATGCCGGAAGTCCTCCGAACCATGTCCTGTCGTCTTATGGCACCGGATCCTGCGATCCTCCACGATCTTATATCCCGGACAGTAAAAGGTATCCGATAAGGATACGGTTCCAGCCTCAAGGGCTGCTGTCGCTGTCACGATCTTAAAGGTCGATCCCGGTTCGTACGTATCACTGACTGTAAAATTACGCCACATATTGTTTAACGCATCCATCTTCTCACCGTCAGTCATACTCTCGTATCCAGCCAGATCCGTGTTCAACTGAAATGGCTGGTTCAGATCATATTCCGGCACATCAACCATGGCATAGATCTCTCCATTCTGCGGATTCATAATGATCATTGCCACACGTTTTGCCTGCTTCTCTTCCATAACGGAAAGAGCCGCCTGTGTTGCATATTTTTGTATTGTCAAGTCCAGTGAAAGTACCAGGTCATCTCCCGGTACAGGACTTACTCTCGTTTCTTTTACATTTGGCAGTTCGATTCCCTTTGCATCCGTTACTGTATGAATGCTTCCGTCCTCTCCTGCCAGAATTTCATTATACCAGACCTCAAGGCCAACGATTCCCTGATTGTCTGCTCCTGTAAAGCCAAGAACCTTGGATGCAAGGCTTCCATAAGGATAATACCTTTTATAGTCCTCGTCAACCTTAATTCCGGCAACATTTAATTCCCGGATCTGATCTCCGGTTTCCTTCGCAACGTTTGTTGCGATCAATTCACGGGAGGATACCTTGGTTACTTTTTTGCGTATCTCCGCTTCTCCCTTATCCAGATATTCATTCAGAACCTGTATAACTGCTTCTTCATCCTCAATCTGGCTGTGGATGACCGATACGGAACAGACTGCTTTATTATCAGCCAGGATATTTCCATTTCTGTCGTATATCCTTCCTCTTGGTGCTTTGATGCTTCGTTCTCTTTCATGAAGCCCGGTTGCTGCACGATTATAATAATCCGCTTTTGCAACCATCAGATAAGCAAGTCTTCCCATCAGAAAAACCGCAGTCATTACGATCGCTATACATGTAAAATATATCTTTCTCCGATTATAACTATAAAGCTTCATTCTGCCCGCCGGATTTATTTATCCTTATATCTTATTACTTTTTCCGGACAAATATGCCTTTTCTGTCAGTCTGCCAGATATTCCCTTGTTTATTCATCCTGAACTTTGGCTTCTGTTGTTTCTTCGGAGGTTGTTTCTTCTGAAGTGCCATTTTCAGATACTGCTTCTGTTGTTCCCTCAGAGGTTACATTCTCTGAACCGGTATCTTCCGCTGTTGTATCTCCCTCTGCAGTGCTTCCTTCTTCTGTTGTTCCCTCGCCTGTTGAATCTTCTACATTGCCTTCAAATGGAGAGCTGATTGGCTCATCTTTTCCATTATACGTTACATCTTCATCACTGCTCTGATATACATTCATATATGGGAGCAGATCTTCCATGATCGCATGGAATAACAGTGCTCCGGCACCGGATGTAGACTGACTTTCTACATTTGGTTCGTCAACTGCAACATACAGCATGATCTGTGGATTCTCTACCGGTGAGAAACCGATAAAGGATAATACATAATTGCCCTGATTTCTAGGAATCTTTTCTGCTGTACCTGTCTTACCGCCGATCGTATATCCATCAACGGCTGCTCTGGAACCGGTACCTTCTGTAACAACACCTGCCATATACTGCTTCATCAGATCTGAAGTTGTCTTTGAAATCGTCTTGCGGACAAGTTCCGGTTCATTATTCTCTATAATACTTCCATTTTCATCTAAAATCTGTCTGACGGTGTGAGGCGTATAATAATTTCCTCCATTGATCAGTGAACAGAACGCTGCTGCCATCTGGATCATTGTTACATTAATACCCTGCCCAAATGATGAAGTCGCAAGCTCGACCGGATTCAGTCCTTCTTCATCATACACCAGACCGCTTCCCTCACCGGAAAGATCAATTCCGGTCTGATTACCAAAATTAAATATATCCTGATATTTGGAAAATGTTTCTCTTCCTTCTGATTTTGCGATCTGCATCAAAGCGACATTACAGGACTGCTCTAGCGCCTGCTTTAATGTAATCGTGCCATCACCACTTCGGTTATGACAATAGATCGGAGATGTTCCCTCTGCAACGATCTCATAGCCTTTACAGAAGAATGTATCGCCGTCTTTCACAACTCCGTCCTCAAGGGCCCCTGCAATCGTAAAAGGCTTAAATGTAGAACCCGGCTCCAAGATATCACTAATGCAATAATTTCTCCATACAGCATCTAATGCTTCATACGTCTGATCACTTGTCAGACCATCAATTGCTTTCTGGAATTCATCATCTGTCATAGATGAAAAATCATATGTGATCTTTTCCGGGTCTTTCTGTTCCTCGGTTGTTGCTTCTGTCGTATCTTCAGAAGAACCTTCCTCGCTACTGTCTTCTTCTGTTGATGGTTCTTCCGTACTTTCTGTAACGGTAACCTTCATATTACGAAGTGCATCCGTATTCATCGGTTCGTTCGGATCATATCCATAAGAGGTACTCATGCCAAGGACCTCTGCCGTATCCGGATCCATTGCGATAACACCGATCTTCTTTGCACCGGTCGTCTGCATATATTCTTTTATATTATCTTCAATGATCTTCTGGATATTCAGATCGATCGTAGACACTACAGTATAACCATTCTGTGCAGGTACTGTAACGGATTCTACGGTATTATCATTTGTCAGATATCCATATGTCTTTCCATTTACACCATTCAGGTAACTGTTATAATAGCCTTCGATTCCACCCTGTCCGACATTTCCGCTTACGGTATATCCAAGCAGGTGACAGGCAAGGCTGCCATTTGGATATTTTCTTTTGTATTCCTCCTCAAACCGTACACCAACGACATCTGCACCATCTCTTGTATTGCAATATTCCTGAAATGCTTTTACATCTGCATATTCAAGCCCTTTCATGGCTACCTTATAAAAGGAATCTGTGTTCTGCATACATTCATCGAACTTTGCATCTTCCATTCCAAAATATTTGATCAGCGCTGCCTTTGTTGCCTCTTTCCCCTTATCCGTACGCAGGATATTTTTGGGCTCCAAAATCAGATTGTACACTTTCTCACTGGTGGCAAGAATATTTCCATTTCGATCCACAATGTCTCCCCGTTCAAACGGAATATCCAGACTGTCGTAGGTCTTCTGATCCAGTACCTCTTCCTGATACTCCTGTCCTTTTGCAAGGCTGATATAGATCACACGTCCGATAAGCACAACAAAAAAGAGTAATGCGATACCAAATATTATAACCAGTCTCTGTTTCATTCTCCTAAGAAAATTCTTTGCTTTTGTCGACATATTTTTCCACCTTTGATTTTATTTTTATATTCTGTATCTTAACAGGTTCGGGTATAACGCAAAATTTCCTGAGACTTATTTGGTCTCAGGAACATTTTTGTACTGTATAACATAATCGTCACTGTTCTGTGGATAGTACACAGTCTGTCCCGGCTTCGAATATACCATACCAAGCTCAGTTGTTGCAATCTTATATATTTCATCCAGATCTGTCATGCTGTCAAGTCCTGAACTGTATTCTGCATTTACATTTAACTGTTCATTCAACTGGCTCTGCAGTGTACTAACTTCATTTTTTCCTTCTTTTACATCTGCCATTAATTTCAGCATTACAAAGCACAAGCCTACTGCACATATTACAGCAAATGATAAGAATAATCCATGTCTTAATTCATCGACCCATCTTCTGTCTCTCTGTCTGACAGCCGGCGCCTGTTTGGTTCTTACCTGTTTCTTTCTCTGTGGCATCTGCTTTCTTGCAGGTGTTGCTGTCTGTTTCTCCTGTCTTCTTCTGGCAGGGCGTTCTGCCGGCATCTCTGTTCTTCTTGCCGGTTCATATTCTCTTCTGACCGGTTCTGCTGAATAATCCAGCTTCCGGACTGTACTTCCATCTATGTAGTAGTGATTCCGTCTTTCTGACATTTTAAAACACCCCTTTTATATATTCATACCTTTTTCAAATACCCGGAGTTTTGCGCTCTTGGATCTTGAATTTGCTTCCATTTCTTCTTCTGTTGGAAGAATTGGTTTCCTTGTTATCACTTTTCCTTTTGATTTTCTTCCGCATGTGCACACCGGAAAATTCGGTGGGCAGATACACGGATTTTCATTTTTACGAAATGCATTTTTTACGATTCTGTCTTCTAATGAATGGAATGTGATGATACATAATCTTCCGCCTGGTTTCAAACAGTCAATCATTCCATCAATGGAATTCGTTAGTACTTCAAGCTCATGATTTAATTCAATACGAATTGCCTGAAATGTCTGCTTGGATGGATGTCCCTGTGCATTTCGTACTTTTGCAGGAATTGATCCACGGATGATATCGTTTAATTCTTCTGTTGTTTCAATCTCTTTTTTCTCACGATACTTCACAATATGGTATGCAATACTTTTTGCAAATCGTTCTTCGCCATATTCTTTGAGTATATGAAAGAGTTCCTGCTCGGTATATCCATTTACGATATCCTTTGCAGTCTTTGTCTGGCGGTCGTCCATCCGCATATCAAGGGGCGCATCAACCCGATATGTGAATCCTCTATCCGCATTGTCGAGTTGATATGAAGATACGCCAAGATCCAGCAATATCCCGTCCACTTGAAGTATATTTAGCTCGTCTAGTATGCTTTTAAAATTCTGATAGTTATCTCTTACAACTGTAATGCGGTCACCGTACTCCGCCAGTCGTTCTTTTGCTGTTATAATCGCCTCACCATCCTGATCAATACCGATCAGATGTCCATCCGGTCCAAGTCTTTTGGCTATCTCTTTCGAATGTCCGGCTCCCCCAAGGGTTCCATCCATATAAACACCATCCGGTCTGATATTCAGATTTTCAATGGTTTCATCCAGTAAAACCGATGTATGTTTAAATTCCATAACTACCACTTCTGTCCTTATATTCTGAAATCCAATTCATCCAGCTTGTCTGCAATCTCATCCATGTTCAGGGATTCTTCATTATTGATCTCATCCCATGCTTCCTTATTCCAGATTTCTGCTTTTTCTCCGTTTCCTATGATGACAACATCTTTTTCGATATTGGCAAATGTACGAAGTGTCTGTGGAATGATCACTCGACCCTGTGCATCCGTTTCGCACTTTACTGCTCCTGAGTTGAAGAAACGCTTGAACTGTCTTGCACTCTTATTCGTCATCGGAAGCTGGTTCAGCTTGTCCGCAAACTGCTGCCATTCATCATTTGGATAAACGTACAGACAATTGTCCAGACCTTTTGTGATCATGAAGGTGCAGCCGAGTTCCTCTCTAAGCTTGGATGGCATGATAAGTCGCCCTTTGGTATCTAATCTGTGTTCATATTCACCTGTTAAACACTTGGACACTTATTCCACCTTCTTTCGACTCATTTCCTCCACTTTGTGGCACTAATCCACCACTTCACTCCACTTATAGGGTAATTCTATACTACTTAACTAAAAAAAGCAACCACAAATATGAAAAATTCACATTTGTAGCTGCCTTAATTTTTCATGTAATGTCTGGAACTTCAAGATGGTATGGCACTGTATATAAACACACGACCTGCTGCGTTTCTATTCGACTCGCACGCCGATTTGTCAGCAGTCGCCCTAACTCACCCTTATGGGTTCAAACAAGGGCTTGGTGCTGACAGCTAGTGCAAGTCTCATAAACGAAACTACGCAAACGTCGATGTTGTTTATATACAGCGCCATACCATTCTGAAATTCCAGACTTTTTAAAAAAACAAGCAACGTACCCCTTAATTTTATCTTTACCATATAAAAAGGACATCCACGCCATTGTGGATGTCCCATTTGTATGTTTGTATGTGTTTTTACACCTGAGTGTACGTTCCAGTGGAGGATGATCCCATTTTTAGAAACACGCAACTTTGTACATATTCTTTCTGCTGATCACACCTATGTCTTCCAGAGTGTTCACCATCCTGTATACCGTTGCGATTCCTATACTGTCATCTCTCTTGACAGCCTTGTAATATATTTCCTTACAAGAAGAACAGTCTTCATCCAGAATAATATCTAACAGAATGCATCTCTGTTTTGTAATGCGAAAGCCCTGTTTTCTAAGCTTCTCGATCACTGCATCCTTCCGGTTTGGTTCTCCCTGATATCTTACATAACCAAACACATTGTCATTACGGATTTCCTGAACAATCATTTTATTCCTCCATTTTTATATCAATAAATATAACTACTACGTTCTTATGTTGGTTAGTATATTCTAACATTCGTTAGTTGTCAATAATTATTTATATATTTTGTGAACAAATAACTGTTTTTTTCGAATCCCGGTGACTACTGTTCAATATCTATGGCTTCTGCAGCTTCTGTCTGATCCACATCCTGATCTTCCTGTGGTTCTTTACAGTATGCAAATGTGATCACAGCCTTAAACAGATCTCCATCGATCACGATGTTAAAATCCGCATGTTGAAGCTGACACAAGCTTCTTGTAATGGATAAGCCGAGTCCGCTTCCCTCTGTATTTCTGGAACTGTCACCTCTTACAAAGCGTTCCATCAGTTCATCACTTGAAATATTCAGTGGTGCTTCTGATATGTTCTTGAACTCTATACATACCTTCGCAGGTTCTTTGATGCTCTTTGTAAGATCACGGATCACGTTTCCATCTTCATCGGTTATATAAGTATTTACATATAACCGGGTTCCCGGCATCGTATATTTGAATGCATTATTTAACAGATTATCAAATACTCTCCAGAGGTGTCTGCCATCTGCTTCGATCCCTGCGCGATCCTTTGCGAGATTCGTTACTAGCGTGATGTTCTTCTGCATCAATTTGTCAATATATTCACCGGATGCCTGTTCTGCGATCATATTTGCATCCATATTTACAAGCTCTACCTTTACATTTCCGGTCGAAGCCTTAGAAGCATCCACCAGATCCACGATCAGCTTCTTTAATCTTGCCGACTGCCTTGCTATTACTTCTATATAAGAAGCCTCAGGTTCTTTTTCGATATCCTCCTTCTGAAGCAGATCGACATAGTTAATAATAGAAGTAAGCGGTGTCTTGATATCATGCGATACATTCGTGATAAGCTCCGTCTTCATCCGTTCACTTTTCATCCGGTCATCTACCGCAAGCTGGACACCTTCATTGATATGATTCAGATTCTCGCCATGTTCTTTGAACTTTCCAAACATGAATCTTGTATTTACCTTGTGACCGTACTCGCCCTTTGCAAGCTTGTCTCCACCCATGAAAAGCTCCTGCATCATACAGACAAATCCCATATAGGCAATTGCACAGATGATCTTCAGCAGCATTAATACAATAAATCCTGCTTCATCTATATATACAGCATTAGTAACAAGCAATGCCACTATAATTTCAACGATCGTAATTACGATATACAAAAGGAACGCTTTTATTATAAATGGAACCTTGCTGAATACATACCGGAAAAATGCGGTTATCTTTCCCGATTTTCCAAACAACTTACGACCCAGTCTGACAACCCATGATGTATTAAGCAGATTCGACTGTTTGACTCTTGCGATCAGATTGTTGATCAGTAAAAGTCCGACCGTACAGATACAACCCAAACCGATCAGACATACAATAGTCTCAATATCATGTCCTGTAATACTGCTATCAATAAAATAATGAAGCCGGTCTGTATCGCTGTAACTATAATAAGCATATGATAAGGAATAACATATATTCTGTGCAAAAGCAATCAACAGACTTACCAAAACGACTATTCCAGCCAATATAATTTCAACCGGAACCTTTTCTGCTTTTCTTACAACACCATCTTTTCCTGATAATACCATACTTGTGATCATGAATATGATACACAAGACAAAATCAAATCCAAAGAAGATCAGAAGTCTGTTCTTTTCCCCGGCTGCTTTACTGATTGCCTGCAGGCTCTTATTCATACGGGAAGAAACATCAGATGTGCCGTCGATATATAAATTACCGGAAGCATATATCGTAATATCGTCTCCTGCGTAATTGCCAACGATTACGGTATATCCATCTTTTATGATCGGATAATACATATCATCCTCCGCATAATACTCGTACTGCTTTGTCGTTCCGTTTGCTGTGATCGCTATCTGATCACCGTTATAGGAAATCGTTACTCCCTCCGGCGTGCTGTATGAACCGGAACTCTCTATTTCCTCCTCCATTGTTGTGGAATCTTCTGATGTTGCAGACTCTTCCGATATTCCTGAATTCTTGGTTTCGGCTTCCGCATCTGTGGTATATTCCTCCAGATCACTCAGATCAATTCCATAATCATCAGACACCTCTGACCTGGAAAGAGCTGCTTCATCCGGCATACGCAGGTTAACATAATTATAATTGTTTCCTTCTTTTTCCACACCGATACTCTGTGCTTCCTTATAGGTATCATATCTCAGAATCTTTCCTGTAGGAATACCGGTCGTCGTACTGACAACTGCTTTCTCTCCTAAAACTCCATATACTAATGCTTTTTCCGGCAGATTATCTGTCTGCGCCAGCATAATGGAATTTGATTCACCCGTTTTTGAAGAATCCCAATCATCACCAACACTCACATACAGATCTGTTTTCGCATATCCATATGTTTTCTCCAAATCCTCTTTATAGGTACGATCATATTTATCAAATGCATTTTCCTTTTCCGACAACAGCATCAGAAAATCACTTGCATCGACAACATTATCATGATTCATATCCTTTTTCTGCAAAGCATCGGGATCGTATTCATAGTCTCCCCATTCATCATCACTGTAACTGATATCCAGAGTATTTCTAATATACTCGGCACCACGATTCACACAGGTAGTCAACATCTCGCTCTGATAATCCGCTTCCAGTTCTGCCCGCAGCTCCGATTCCGATCTGCCCTGAAATATTCCGGCTTCATACATATCAAGCAGTACATAACCCAATATAAATCCAACGCTGCAGGTGATAAAAAATAACGTATAAATCAGTAATTTAAAGGGATTGTTATTTTTTAACTTATTCATGTTTCACATTCTCCATTCCTGTCAGACTGTATAGAGGTTTACTGATATTCCATCTTATAACCTCTGCCCCAGATCACCTTGATATATCTTGGTTCTCCGGGATTGATCTCTATCTTTTCACGCAAATGACGGATATGGACAGCTACCGAACCTTCGGCTCCAAGCGGTGTTTCTTTCCAGACTTCCTTGTAAATATCTCTCGGTGAAAATACCTGTCCCGGATGTTCCATCAGAAGTCTTAAAATATCATATTCTGTCGGTGTCAGACTGACCAGTTCGCCATCGACCGTAACCTGCTTGGAATTATCATTCAACTCAATTCCCCCGATCACAATCGCATCTTTCTTGATCTGTCCGCTTCCAAGCTGCATATATCTTCGAAGCTGCGATTTCACTCTGGCGATCACCTCTACCGGATTAAACGGCTTGGTAATGTAATCATCTGCTCCAACCTCCAGTCCGAGGATCTTATCTGTATCTTCACTCTTTGCAGTCAGAAGGATAACCGGCAGATTCGTCTCCTCGCGGATCTTTAACATCGCTGTGATCCCATCCATCTCCGGCATCATGATATCCATTAACACCAAATGGATGTCATGCTCTTTGATCTGCTCTAACGCTTCTTTTCCGTTGTAAGCTTCATAAATATTGTAGCCGGATGTTTTCAGGTAAATCTTTAAAGCTGATACGATATCTTTCTCATCATCGCAAATTAATATATTATACATTTTTCTCTCCTCGTCTGAAAATATGATTGTTGTCTGCATCTTATCGGGTACGTGTGCGCACCACGCATTCCTTTTTAGGATACAGCAAACCGCTGATATTTTCCATATCTTTCTTTGACGGTATCATTGTAAGGCTTTCTACCATTAAGATACAATTTGGGATATTCTTAAGATTTATTAAGATGTGTCTATAAATAACCGAACGATAGAAGTATGGAATGATATATCTTCATTTCGAAAATCTATCAAGCAAATTTTTGAATCAAAATGAAAGATACATTACATATTATTCCGTAAGACGCTTCCGCTCGTATCTTCGTGCAGCGGTACATAAAGTTGCAAAAGACGCAACTTAAGTACCGAGGCGAGTAACTGAGACCTTAGCGAGGCTTGCCGAGGTTAGTTCGAAGTTACACAGAGTGGATAATGCTTACTACATAATAGTAATGATATCTTTCATTTTTCCTTAAAGCATTAACACACAGATAGATTTTCCGCATGAAATATATCATTTCAGACTTCTATCTGTATATTGGTATGGCAATATAATTATTACACATTTGTTTTTACAAATCTAAAGTACAGTTTACAAGGGACTACACAGGGTAACGGTCTGACGGGAGGTGTGCC